>Ga0335078_10000030_pt1 | contig 273312 bp, 219 predicted proteins | sample Lox_Sample_32_FD_206711 | JGI IMG/M metagenome (GOLD analysis project Ga0335078, IMG submission 206711) | Soil microbial communities from Loxahatchee National Wildlife Refuge, Florida, United States - Lox_Sample_3.2 | ecosystem: Environmental > Terrestrial > Soil > Wetlands | place: USA...
GGTAGGGATGCTTCGACTCCATCGTGAGGTCGCTTCGCTCTCCTCACGATTCCGCTCAGCATGACAGGATTGGGAATAGGACTCGCACCGGAGGGTGAGCTGACGGCTGAGAGCTGATGGCTCACATCTAAAAATAAGAGAGTTCCGAGGTGGTGTAGGATCCATTCGTCTCGGCCAGTAGCTCGCTTCTGACCCTCGCTCGACCTGCTCTCGTCACCTCCCTTGCGGGGCGCAACGCGCGATCGTAAGCTTGGGCTCCGGGCTCACCGCCAACCGGATAAATCTACCCTACGCCTCGGAACTCTATCCTGCCTTCAACATTTCTTCTTCGTTCTCCTCGACCAGCGCTTTGCTATAGACCCTTGCTTGCCCTCCGACCCGATCTTTCGATCCAGCCAGTGACTTCGCTCGAGCCCCGGACGCCGCACCAACCGGAAAAACTTAAGAAGCTGTCAAAGAACGATTATGTTTTTACTCCTTCTATTTTTTTCGTCAACGAAAAATCGCAGGTTGTAAGTACACGTATTTTCAATCGAGTGCAGCCCGTCCACAAGCCAGTGACCGAATTTGGTGCAAACCGCACCAGCAACCTTCACCAGAACCCGCGCTGGACGCCGCTTTTCGCGTTCCCAATTCACCGCAATCAATACTGAAATCTGAGTCGATAGCATTTCCTATCTGTGAAAATCGCGCATTCCCCGCGTCCCGCAACGGCTTCAAGACGCTGTCCACAAAACTCTAGGCAATCTTCCGCAAAAAAGACTATCGTTGCAGACATCCTAAAACTCCATCCAGGGGGGTCCACCCGTGCTGAACCGCAGAACTTTTCTGAAAGTCGCAGGCTCCGCCACAGCTGCCACAATCCTGGGCACAAAGGTATACGCACTTGCGTCGGAGCAATCCCAACCCTCCGCTCCGGTCGCTCCCAACGATCATCTCCAGATCGCCCTTATCGGCGCTGGCGGCCAGGGACAATACGATACGAGAGTGGCCGTCCAGGTTCCCGGCGTCAAGCTCGTCGCCGTCGCCGATTGCTACGATGGACGCCTCGAACACAGCAAAGAGCTCTGGGGTAACGACGTCTTCACCACGCGCGACTACAAGGAAATCCTCGCACGCAAGGATATCGATGCCGTCATCGTCGGCACTCCCGATCACTGGCACAAGCAGGTTGCAGTCGACGCCATGAAGGCCGGCAAAGATGTCTACTGCGAAAAGCCCATGATCCACATCTACTCCGACGGCCCCGAGATGATCGACACCGCCCGCTCTACCAACCGCATCCTCCAGGTCGGGAGCCAGCGCGTTAGCTCCATCATTTACGCCAAGGCCAAGGAACTGCTCGCCTCCGGAGCGATTGGCCAACTCAACATGGTCAACGCACATTGGGATCGCAATTCCTCCGTCGGCGCCTGGAACTATACTGTCCCGCTCGACGCCTCGACCGAAACTTGTGACTGGCCGCGCTTCCTCGGAACCGCTCCCAGGATTCCCTTCAATGCCGAGCATTTTTTCCAGTGGCGTAAGTGGAAGGCCTATGGCACCGGCGTTGCCGGTGACCTCTTCGTCCATCTATTCAGCGGCACGCATTTCATTACCGGCAGCACCGGTCCCACCCGGGCCATGGCCACGGGCGGACTGCGTTTCTGGAAAGACGGCCGCGACGCTGACGATGTCATGCTCGGCCTCTTCGACTATCCCCAGGGATTCAATCTGGCCTTGCGAGTAAACTTCGTCGACGGCGGCCAAGAAAGCGAAGGACTCACCTTTACCGGCTCGGAAGGCACGATGGAGATTCTCGGTAACACCCTCACTATCAGCCGCACACCGCGCGAGAAGCAACCCGGCTACTTCATTAACAGCTTCACCGAAGCCATGCAGAAGCAAATTCTCGACGCTTACCATAAGAAGTATCCGGCATCGCATCCCTCGGAGCCGCCATCCGTTGCCTTCGAAAAATATGAGGCTGCCGAGGGTTACCGTGACAGCTACGACCACTTTAAGAACTTCTTCGCCGCCGTTCGCTCGCGCCAGCCGGTCGTCGAAGATGCCGTCTTTGGCTATCGCGCGGCCGGCGCGGCCTTGCTCAGCAACCTAAGCCTCGATCGCGGCTCAGTCGTGAAGTGGAATCCCGAGGCCATGGAACTCGAAAACTAGCTACCCCTCCGTGTTAAGCACGTATTGGCGTCATCTCGAAGCCCCGCGCTTTTACCCGCGGGGCGAGGGATCTCCCATGGCAGAGCCCTGCCCGTCTCATTGACATCCCATGAACCCAACCCTAAGATGGCCGCTGGGTTCGGCTTTCCGATCATGATCGGCCAGACCATCTCTCACTACCGCATCGTCGAAAAAATCGGCGGCGGTGGCATGGGCATCGTCTTCAAAGCCGAAGACACCCGCCTCGAACGCTTCGTCGCCCTGAAATTTCTGCCGCAAGATGTGGCGCAAGACCATCAGGCGCTGGAACGCTTTCGCCGCGAGGCCAAGGCTGCCTCCGCCCTGAACCATCCCGGCATCTGTACCATCTATGACATCGGCGAGGAGAATGGTCAGGCCTTCATCGTGATGGAGTTTCTGGAAGGCGCGACGCTGAAGCATCGCATTGCTGGAAAACCGCTGGAAACCGATGCCCTGCTGGGTCTCGCCATCGAAATTGCCGACGCGCTCGACGCCGCCCACTCCAAGGAAATCATTCATCGCGACATCAAGCCGGCAAACATCTTCGTAACCGATCGTGGTCACGCCAAGATTCTCGATTTTGGCCTGGCGAAAGTCGGATTCGGTTCCGCAAGCCAGATCGCTTCCAATCAGGGCCAGACGCGCACCCTCGAAGATCCGCATCTGACCAGCCCCGGTGCCACCGTCGGTACCATCGCCTACATGTCGCCCGAGCAGGTTCGCGCCAGGGAACTTGACGCCCGCACCGACCTTTTCTCGTTCGGCGTCGTGCTCTATGAGATGGCCACGGGATCTCTGCCTTTCCGCGGCGAGACTTCCGGAGTCATTTTTGAGTCGATCCTCAACCGTAGTCCGGTCGCCCCGGTGCGCATCAACCCCGAAATTCCCTCGAAGCTGGAAGAAGTCATCCAGCGCGCCCTCGAAAAGGATCGCGAAATTCGTTACCAGTCGGCCGCCGAGATGCGCGCCGAACTCAAACGCCTGAAGCGCGATCTCGACAGCCGCAGCATCTCTTCTGCGGTGGCGCCCGCCGCGCCGCGTCGGCGCTCTCTTCGCCTTCTCTGGATTGTGCCGATCATTGCCATTCTGGCCATCGGAGGCTTTCTGGCCCTGCGCTTGTTGCATCCTGGCAGCGCCGACCATGCCGCCCTCCATTCGATCGCCGTGCTGCCCTTCGCCAACGCCAGCAAAGATCCGGAGATGGATTATCTCGGCGAAGGCATGTCGGCCGAGATCACGAATTCGCTTTCCCGCCTTCCCAACCTTCAGGTGATGGCGCACAGCACCGTCTCGCGTTTCAAATCGCGCCAGGATGATCCTCAAGGCGTGGGCCGCGAGCTTCACGTCGATGCCGTTCTCACCGGCCGCGTTGCAGAACACGACGACCAACTCGATATCGAAGCTGAATTGGTCAGCGTCGCCACCGGAGCCCAACTCTGGGGCGAACGCTACCAGCGCGGTATCAACGACGCTTCGCAACTGCAGGCCGAGATCACCAGCGAAGTCGCCGGCCAGCTTCAGCCACACCTCAGCGGCAGCGAGCGCGAAAATCTCGCCAAGGCTGGGACCCAGAATTCCGCCGCTTATCAGCTGTACCTGAAGGGCCGCTATCACGAAGAAAAATACACACGCGCCGATGTGAACACCGGTAACGAAGAATTCCGCAAGGCCATCGAACTGGATCCCAACTACGCTGCCGCCTACGCCGGGCTCGCCTATTCCTACGTCATCGCCGACGAATTTTTCCTCTCGCCCAAAGACTCCATGCCGCCGGCCCGGGAGGAAGCCAACAAAGCCTTGCAACTGGACGATTCCAATCCCGAAGCCCACATCGCCCTGGGATGGGTGAAGTGGGCATACGACTACGATTGGGCCGGGGCCGGAGCGGAACTTCAGCGTGCTATCGAGTTGGCTCCCCGCGATTCCTGGCCGCATTGGAATTATGGTTTCTTTCTTTCGGAGGAGGGCAAGGCGCGGGAGGCAATCGACGAAGGCAAACGCTCCGTGGCGCTCGATCCCGCTTCCCTGGAATCCAACTTGTTTCTCGGCTGGGATTTCTATTGCGCTCGTCGTTTCGACGAGGCCATCAGCCAGATTCGCCCCACCATTGACCTCGAACCTGATTACTGGATGTCCCACATGTTGCTGGGAATGACCTACGAGCAAAAGGGCGACTTCCCCAAGGCTCTCGCGGAACTGCAAAAGGCCAGCAGCCTGGAAACCGAAATCCCTTGGCCCACCGCTGAACTCGGCTATCTCTATGCCCGAATGGGTCGCAAGAGCGATGCCGAGAGGGTTCTACAGGAATTGGCCCGCCGAGGAGAGAAAATCTACGTCCCTGCTTTTCATTTGGCTACCATCTACGCCGGTCTGGGCGAGAAAGATCAGGCGCTCACATCTCTGGAAAAGGCTTACGCGGATCGCTCCGTCCTGCTGGCAAGTATCGGCGTCGAACCCGAGTTCGACAGCCTCCGTTCCGAGCCGCGCTTCGCCGCCCTTTTGCGCGAGATCGGACTGGGAAAGTAGTCAGCGCCGATCGGCTCTGCTCAATGCTTCTTCGCCGCCATTCCCTTTGCAGCCGCACCCTTCTTGCCCCGGCTTCCCGACACCAGATCGCCAATCGTCGTGTTCTCTAGAATCTTGGCTGCCGCGTCGCGCACGGCTAGAAATACCTCGTAAAGCGCACGATGATCCTCGTCTTTATCAATCAGCCCGCGCAGCTGTTCCGCATCCCCCATCGGCGCCAGCGGACCATCCACCAGCCGAATAATGTCGCTCAAAGGAATCTCGGAAGGATCGCGTCTCAGCTGATATCCGCCGCGCGCCCCGCGCACGCTATCCACAATGCGCGCATTTTTCAGCTCCAGCAGGATCAATTCCAGAAACTTTTCCGGCAGATCGCTCTCCGCCGCAATATCCCGGATCTTGATCGCTCCCTGCTCGTGCCGCCGCGCCAGCGTCATCATTGCCTGCAGCGCGTACAGTCCTTTTTGCGAGATCTTCAAGTCTTCACTCCGCCGCCCCGCATGATTGTGCCCCATTTCCCGCTTTCTGCATAGACTTAGTAGAGGTCGGGCTAGGAGACAGGGACCAGGGGCCAGGGATCAGGAGCTAGGGATTAGGGATGAATGGTCAGTGGCCGCTTGGTCTGCGATTGAGGCTGAGGTTCGAGACTAGGGACTCAGGCTGACGTCCGAACGTGACTCCCGGAGTCAGAGGCTGATAACTGCCCTCTAGCCCCTGACCCCTGGTTTTCTGGTGCCATCGAAGGGACTCGAACCCCCACACCGTTGCCGGTACATGGACCTGAACCATGCGCGTCTGCCAATTCCGCCACGATGGCAAGTGGACTTCATTCGCCGCGGCAGCCACGCTGCCGGGTTAGCTAGATCTGCACGTCTATTCTACAAGCACCGAATCCGCTGTCAAACCGCCAACAAGTACGGATGGAATCGGCGGCCATTCCGCCGCCGCTCTTCTCGGTGTCCTCTGCGAGACTCTCCGCGATCTCTGCGTTTTAAGATTTTCCTCCAAAATCGAAGAGAACTGTCCGGGACTGCAAAAAGTCCGCTCACTACCCCAATTTCGCGTTCATCGTAATCTTCGCGTTCAGCACTTTCGACACCGGACACCCCTTCTCCGCCGCCTCCGCGTACTTCTGGAAAGTCGCTGCATCCGCGCCCGGCACCTTCCCCACCACGTCAATATGGCTCTCCGTAATGGTCCACCCGGAATCCAACTTTTCAAACGACAAGGTCACGGTAGTGGAAATATTCTCCGGCGTCAGGTTGGCCGAGCCCAGCTGCGCCGACAGCGCCATTGAAAAACATCCGGCATGCGCCGCCGCGATCAACTCTTCGGGATTCGTCCCCGGAGCATTCTCGAATCGCGTCGTAAACGAATATTGTGTGTTGTTCAATGCACCGCCCGGCGCCGACATCGTTCCCTTTCCGTCCTTCAGCCCGCCTTTCCATACCGCACTAGCCTTCCGTTGCATGGTCTTTCTCCTCGTATGATTTCGTCAAATGCTCACTCATTGTAGACGGAATCCCGCATGCCTGTCAGAAGGCGCGGATCGGATCACTTCTCGGTGTCTTCCGAAATTAGCCTCACCCGCGAACTCTTCGGAAGGAAAACTTCGATGCATTCGAAATCTTCCAACAGTATCGATCTCGCAGACCGCATTCTGGGTCGGACGGATATACCGTGAAACGATTTCGCGAGTCAGCCCCTCAGCAAGGGCCGGGTCAGGCAGGTCGGGCCGCCGCTGCCGTTGATGCAGATCTCGCTTCCCGGAAACGTGCGCACCTCGAATCCAGCTTCCCGCAGGCGCTGATTTGTTTTGTGATTCTCTTCGATGGCGAGGAGTCGTCCATGGCCCAGCGCAAGAACGTTACAGGCCAGCGTGTCGCGCTCAGAACAGTCGATTTCTATCAACCGCAGCTCACGCGCTTTGAGAAGCTCTACTGTTTCTACCGCCAGCCAGGGAAGGTCGACCAGCGCGGTCTGTTCATCGAGCAGGCTGATCAGCGACATCAGATGCAAACACGCCGAGGGCCCCGGCCCGTATGGAAGCGGCGCCGAGACCACGGTCACACCCCTCGGTGCGAGAAGATCGCGCATCTGCTGGATCCCTGCTGCATTCGTGCGGTAGCCGTGACCGATCAGCAGAGTTCTCGAATCCAGCCAGACGATGTCCCCCGCCTCAGTGGTACCCGGGGCGGTGATTGCGCCAAACGTCGCAATGCCGAAGGTCTCGCACGCCGACCCGTGATACGCGGCCTCGGGCTCTCGATTTGGCTTGCCGGGCCGCATCAGGATGATGCCGAAATCAGTCGCAAGTGAAGCATCGTGCGCATACACCGCATCCAGAGAAAGCTCCGTAGCGCCGGTCATTTCCACCAATTCGGCCCCGGCATTCGCGAGTTCGCGGCACAGTATTTCGTGCTGCGCCTTGGCTTTATCGAAATCGGGCGCATGATCGAATCCCAGTTCACGCCAGCAGCCCACGCGCGCTGGGTCGTTCCATCCCGCAGTTCGCGGCAAGCACACCATCACCCGCTGCAGTGGGCCAACCATCGAATGACCGTTGAAAGCCACGCCGGCCTGGGGAATTGTGGGCAGAGCAGTCTCCAATTGTGGACGAGAATGATTGTAAGGCAAGCATGGGACAGAGGTGAACTAGGAGCAGACGATCCGTGCCCGGCGTTGATCGCCTGTCCTTGGCCAACCACCGCTAGTTAACCAGTAGCGGCCATTTTTCTACAAAGCTTCGGCTAGTTCGTCCTCACGAGGCGCGAAAGTGACGTGGCCTTCCGCAGGAGGCAGCAGGTCGCGTACCGCGTGCTTGGCTTTGCCGCGCCCGCGCTTGCTGAGCCAGTTTTTCAGCTGCTTGCGAGCAGCCGGAGCCAAGCTCGAGAAGAACAATCCCGCCCGGCCCTGGTCGCTGGCCCAGATCACATCCGCATGCCCGTGCAGGGTCACGTGCGTGCCCGGCAAAACGCAGCGGAACGGCAGGTTCGCACTCATCGGAATCGGTTCAGTCGCCTGTAACGCGAGGCCGTGCTCCCCAATATCGATGCTGACCGCCGCAATCGTGCCGCTTTCCACTTCGAGATAAACCAGCGTCTTAACGTCGTAACGCTCGGAGCGGCGCTGATTCGACTTCCGAGCTTTGCGACCGGGCTTCAGGGCATCCTTCAAAACCTCCACGTCTAACGGCTTGTAAAGAATGCGGTTAGCTCCCGACTGAAAGGCCTGGCCCGTCCCCGGCCAGGCTCGGCTCGCGATCGCCAGTAAAGCCGGCTTTTGCGCTGGGGGCAACAGAGCCGCCATGCGGATCACTTCTTCCGCTCCCACGAGATCGAAATCCACAATCAGGGCGGATGACTCCCCGGTCATCACCGACTCCAGCGCTTGCTGCTGGGAATGGCAGTTCTTGAGCTCCCTTCCAAGGTGGTCGAGCGTGGCTTGCAAGGTTCCAATCGATCGGTTGTCCTGACACAACACAGCGGCAGACTTGCTCATGACCCAAAACTACGAGGCAGGGGCGAGCCCGTAAATGTCACAGCAGTAATCCGCGAGCGCGTTACCGAAGCACTCTGTAAATACCGGGAAACGTTAGGTTTCCCCTTCACCTTCGCCGATAGGCCGGCATGGCCGCGACTGCTATAATTAAGAATTGCGCTCATGACAACGAAGCGATTGATTCGATCGACGACGGTTTTGTCGGTTCGCCGCGATGGCCATGTGGTCCTCGCGGGCGACGGCCAGGTCACCCTGGGCGAGTCTGTGATCAAACACTCGGCCAAGAAGATTCGCCGCCTCTACAACGACAAGATTGTGGCTGGATTCGCGGGCTCCACCGCCGACGCCTTCACCCTGTTCAGTCGGTTCGAGGCTAAGTTGGAGCAGTATCACGGCAATCTCGGGCGCGCCGCTGTGGAACTGGCGCGGGATTGGCGCACCGACAAGTTTCTTCGGCATCTGGAAGCGCTGTTGCTGGTCAGCGACAAAGAGCAAACCTTCCTGCTCAGCGGACAAGGCGATGTGATCGAGCCGGATAGCGGCATAGCTGCAATCGGCAGCGGAGGGCCCTACGCGCAAGCCGCAGCCCAGGCGCTTTCCGAGCACACGCAACTTTCCGCCCGCCAGATCGCCGAGGAAGCGCTGAAGATTGCGGGCCAGATGTGCATCTATACCAATGACAGGCTCACGATTGAAGAACTTTGAAAGCAGGGATCAGGGGCTAGATCACTGCCCCTAGCCCCTAACCCCTGAACTTTATGGCTATTTACCTTCCCTCTACCGCCGAAGAAGAACAGCTTGCGCTGGATGAATTGACTCCGCGCGAGATTGTCGCTGAGCTCGACAAACACGTGATTGGCCAGAAAGACGCTAAGCGCGCCGTGGCCATCGCCCTGCGCAATCGCACCCGCCGCCAGAAATTGCCTCCCGATCTTGCCGAAGAAATCATTCCCAAGAACATCATCATGATCGGGCCTACCGGCGTGGGCAAAACCGAAATTGCGCGCCGTCTGGCGAAGCTTGCGAATTCCCCGTTCTTGAAAGTGGAAGCCTCGAAGTTTACCGAGGTCGGCTATGTCGGCCGCGACGTCGAATCGATGGTACGCGACCTGGTTGAAATCGCTATCGACAACGTGCGCGAAGAAAAACTGGAAGATGTCGCCGATAAGGCCGAACTCAACGCCGAGGAGCGATTGCTCGATATTCTGCTGCCGCCCTCGCCTCCACCCCGTCTGGATCCTTCTTCCGCTTCGGGCGGTGTCGTGATCGATGGCAGCACTTCACTCATGGAGTCTTCGAATCGCACGCGCGAGAAACTTCGCCAGCAGCTCCGCGAAGGCAAGCTCGACGAGCGCATGGTCGAAATCGACGTCCGCGAGCGCAATTTTCCTTCCTTCGAAATCCTCACCAATCAGGGCGTCGAAGAGATGGACGTCAACATCAAAGACATGTTGCCCAACATCTTCGGCCAGCGCACCAAAAAGCGCAAGATGAAGGTTAATGAAGCCTTCGAATATCTGATTCAGGAAGAAGAGCAGCGCCTGATCGATATGGACCAGGTCACGCGCATGGCCATCGACCGCGTGGAAAATTCCGGCATCGTCTTCCTCGACGAGATCGACAAGATCGCCGGACGCGAAGGCGGCCACGGACCGGACGTTTCGCGCGAAGGCGTGCAGCGCGACATTCTCCCCATCGTGGAAGGCACCACGGTCAACACTCGCTACGGAATGGTACGCACTGACCATATTCTCTTCATCGCCGCGGGTGCGTTCCATGTTTCGAAGCCCAGTGATCTGATTCCGGAACTGCAGGGCCGCTTCCCCATTCGCGTGGAACTGCAATCGCTCACCATGGAAGATTTCGTCCGCATTCTCACCGAGCCGAAATCGTCGCTGGTCAAGCAATACACGGCCCTGCTTGAGACTGAGGGTGTGAAGCTGGAGTTTACTCCGCAGGCTTTGGACGAGATTGCGCACTTTGCTTTCCGGGTCAACGAGAGCACCGAAAACATCGGCGCACGCCGCCTGCATACGATCATGGAGCGCGTGCTCGACGAGTTGAGCTTCGAAGCGTCCGAGAAGAGGGGCCAGTCGGTCAGGGTCGACGCCGATTATGTGCGCAAAATGCTGACCGACATCGTGAAGGACCAGGATTTGTCGCGCTACATTCTGTAACAAAATCTTCAAGCCAGAGGACGCTGGGTACACATAGGAATCGTCGAAAATCCTCTGTGGTCGGTCTTCATTGAGAGCTAGCGCGCGCATCCGTTCGTTACCAGATGCAAGCTACAGAGGAGACAATTCGTCCTCGTTTCGCGGCTTTTCGTCATCCGCTAATTTTTTCTCCAGGAAATCGCGGGCCAAGTCCTTACCCCCGAGGCCAAAGGCAATGGCCAGGGCGAGCATGACCGCTCCGAAAACGATCCCGAAAGCCAGAAGCATCGTCTGTTCTGCGACTCCCAGAACTTCAAACATCATGGACAGCGTGAAAACGCTGATGACGATGCGAACCGAAACACTCAGCAGTCGCGATGATCTCAGGTTGGCGTTGACCGCGGCCAGCAGCGTCGCACGGGGAAAAAAGCTGGCTGCTAACGATCCTAGAAATAGAATGACCAGGGCCGCAAACAGCCGCGGCAGGAATAGAAAGAATCGCGCCGTGTACTCCTGCAAGCCCACGATTCCCAGCACGCTCGCGCCCAGCAGAAGGAAACACACCCAGGCAACCCAGAACACAAGCCGGCTCAGCAACTCCGTAGAAGAGGGTAACGCCGCCTGGTGCAGCAGTTCCGTGGCGCCCGCGCTTTCCGAGAGCCGGGAAAATTTTGTCCAGCGCAAGATGCTGCGCACCAACGCTTTCAGCAGGTAGGCAATGACCCATCCGATAAGGGCAATGATCAACATCACCACCGCGCGCGGCAGGTAATGGGCAAAACCTCTGGCCAGTTCTTGCAAGGCTTGGGTTAGTTCCGAAATGATGATTTCCCGCATGAGCGCCTCACTTTCTCTCCGTCCAGATTTCGAGCAGATACGGCTTTAGTCGTTCGAACTCGGCGCACAGAGATTCCACATTCTTTTCCATGTTTTCTCCCTGATCCCCTTCATTTTCCAGTAGAAAGGCCAGCGTCCTTCCGCGATAGAGAGGCACGAGAGCCTGAATGATGTGGTCGCGACTGATGACGGATTTGTGATAAGAAGCCGCGAACTCAAATACCGTCTTCACCCATACCTCGGGCGGATAGTTGAACTCTCCGCTTTCCCGGGCTGCGATCTTTTGCAGTTCGGAGAGCGTCGAGGCGGAGAGGATCGACCGGAAAACCGGTTCCAGTTGAACGACACCGCTGGCAAACATTTCGCGCAGCCGCTCGCGATCTACCTGGACAGGCTCGCGTGGCATCTCTGATTCTGCGCCTACGGTGGGAACCGGCTCGCTGCCGGCGACACTGCTCCACAATGAAAATTTGTCGTCGAGGGATGAGAACAGAGCACCCACCGTGCGGCGCATGGCATCCACCAGGTCGGTCGCAGTTCGGTCAGCCGGTGGCTTGCTTCCCACGAACGTCTGGCAAAGGCGATATTTTCCCGCGATAGCAGCGATGGTGAGGCGAATCTCAGCCCCGGTTCTTCCCCAGTCGTCGTTCCAAACATCATCGCTGAGGAAATCAGTTGCAAGCCGGCCGGAGATGGCGAATTCCGCAGCATAAGGCTCACGAACCCGGCTACCGTAGACCGCGCGCGTCATCGGATACAGCAGATTTCGGATTAGGATGCCTTCGAATTTCTGCCGGCGATAGATGGGTAAAACCATATCGAAGTGCTCGCGGTAGACGGGGTGCACCAGCCGTTGCAGCCAGTCCGGGTCGATGGTGGTGGAATCGGGTGAAACCACTGCACAAACCTGGGCGCGGAGCAAGTCTGCAGCGGCAAGAATCGTCCGCAGCGCAGTTCCCGGCTCCGGAGTGCGCGCATACTGCGTGCTGATGGCGTGCAAGGTGCGCAAGGCATAAACCTTACTGGCTCTCCACACGTCGTCGATCGACGCCCCGGTGACAAGTTCCGGAGTGCCGTCTTGCGATCCGCCATCGGCATTGACGATTACGACCCGTTCGCGGGGAAAGCATTGCAGAATGCCGGCCTGAATCGCCCGCACGACGGGCTCGATCGTTTTCGCATTGTTATAGGTGGGGAGGCCGACCAGCACGTCCACTTCGCCCACATTGATGAGCTGGCGAAGAAAATCGTCCGACAAAATCGTCTCTTCGGCCAATGCGTCCTCCACTCACAGGTATTAGGCCTTAAGCCTCGGAAATCCAGTACGCCCAGATGCGGCCAAGTCAGGACCGAAGACCTGAAATTTCTGACATCTGGTCTTCAGATGCGCCGCAGCCGGAACCAGTAAAACTGGTAGGGCCCCATGGTCAAAAGATAAGGCAGATCGCCAATGCGGGGAAAAATGTTCCTGCCAAACATTTCGATCAGAATATTCCCTTTGTAGCGCCGCAGATCCAGTTCGACGGCTTGCGCGGCACTGGAAAGATTGTTCACGACCAGGACGGTTTCTTTCCCGAGCTGTCGGACATAGGCCAGCACCCGGTGATTCGCCGGAAACAGGAACTCGATAGAGCCTGAGCCGAAGACCGGACTCGAACGACGAATGCTCATGATGTGGCGCATCCACGAGAGCAAAGAATTTTCGTTGCGCTTTTGTGATAAAACGTTTACCGCCTGATAGCCATAAACCGGGTTGAGAATCGGAGGCGAGTACAGAGCCTCTGGATCTGCCGCCGAGAAGCCGCCATTCCAGCCGCCGCTCCACTGCATGGGAGTTCGAACTCCATTGCGGTCGCCGAGGTGAATGTTATCGCCCATGCCGATCTCATCCCCGTAATAGAGAATGGGAGTGCCGGGCAGGGACATCAGCATGCCGTTCATCAATTCGATGCGCCGCCGGTCATTGTCGAGGAGCGGGGCCAGACGGCGGCGAATGCCAAGATTCAGCCGCATGATCTTGTCGTGGGCATAGATGTCGTACATGTAATCGCGTTCGATGTCGGTGACCATCTCCAGCGTCAATTCATCGTGATTTCTCAGGAAAAGGCACCACTGGCATGAGGCTGGAATTTCCGGCGTCTGCTGCAGAATTTCCGTGATCGGTTTGCGGTCTTCCAGGCGCAGGCCCATGAACATCCGCGGCATCAGAGGGAAGTGAAAGGCCATGTGAAATTCGTCGCCATTGCCGAAGTAGGGACGAAGATCCGATGGCCACTGATTGGCCTCGGCCAGCAGCATGGTGCCGGGAAATTGTTCGTCCACTTTCTTCCGCCATTCGCGGATCACCTCGTGAGTTTCCGGAAGGTTCTCGCAATTCGTTCCTTCCCGCTCGATCAGGTAGGGCACCGCATCCAACCGGAAGCCATCGACTCCCAGTTCCAGCCAGAACTTCATAATGTTCCACATCTGTTCGCGGACGGCGGGGTTGTCGTAATTCAGATCGGGCTGATGACTGAAAAAGCGATGCCAATAGTAGGACTTGGAAACCGGGTCCCAAGCCCAGTTTGAGAGCTCCGTGTCGATGAAGATGATTCGCGTTCTGCGATACCGGTTATCGGTATCGCTCCACACATACCAGTCGCGCTTGGGATTGTCGCGGGAACTGCGAGACTCCTGGAACCAGGGATGCTGGTCGGAGGTGTGGTTGGCGACCAACTCTATGATGACCCGGATGCCACGGTCGTGAGCATTGGAAAGGAATGCCTCGAGGTCGTCCAGGCTTCCGTAGCAGGGATGAACCGAGTTGTAGTCAGCGATGTCGTAGCCATCATCCCGCAAAGGAGATGGGAAAAACGGCATCAACCAGATGGCACTTACGCCCAGGTCTTGAATGTAATCCAGGCGCTGTGAGAGGCCCTGAAAATCGCCAATCCCATCGCCATTGCTGTCAACGAAGGCGCGCACGTGGACCTGGTAGATGATCGCGTCCTTGTACCAGCCGAGTTCGCGCTTCAAGGCCAACCGATCGCTCCTGCCGTGCTTTGAACCTCCGGCATGGGATGCCGGAATCAATAGAATAGCAGTGCATTACGATGCAACTTTCTGGCTGCTGGACCGGTTCTGGTACTCTGTTTCCTTCTGCATGAAAATTCTGGCGGGAAGGTTACTGGTTCTGGCCGCACCCTTGTTCTTTGCGGGATGCGCGACGGTGGGGCCTCCGCGGCCGCCTTCGCTGGACCTGCCAAAGCCGCCCACCGACCTTCGCGCTTTGCGCAAAGGCGACCGGGTCACGCTCACTTGGACGGTTCCAACCCTTACGACCGATCGGCAGACAGCTCGCAACCTTGGTCCCACTCGAATATGTCGAGGTTTGGGCCCGCTGAAACAGTGCGGTACGCCCATCGCCAAGACGCCCAGCCGGCTGTCCTCCGCCAAATCCGGACAAAAGATCACCGACTCGTACACCGACACACTGGCGCCGGACATGCAGAACGATCCCGCTGCCTCTGTTACCTATGCGGTCGAAGTCACCAATACTGATGGGCGCTCAGCCGGGCTTTCTAACCAGGTTCGAGTCTCCCTGGCACGAACCCTGCCTCCACCCAGTGATTTTCAGGCACGCGTCACCAGCCGTGGAGTCGTCCTGAGTTGGGAGAGCGAAATTCCGCCGGAGAGTGAACAGCCGGGCGTACATTATCAGGTCGGAGTTTACCGCCGTGCGGTTGATGCTGAGAGGCAAACGGTTGTTGGCGAGGCACCCGCGGGCGGCGGGCAGACCCTGACTGACACGACCTTCGAGTGGGAAAAGACCTACGAATATCATGCGGCGACGCTCACCGTAGTCGATCAGGCAAATAAGCCTCCGATCACAATTGAGGGTGACGATACGCCTGCAGTAAAGGTGTTCGCCGATGATATTTTCCCGCCTGCGGTTCCTTCTGGGTTACAAGCAGTTTTTTCGGGCCCGGGGCAGAAGCCGTTTATCGATCTGGTCTGGGCCCCGGTCACGGACATCGACCTCGCTGGATACAACGTTTATCGTTCGGAAGATGGAACAGCGCCCGTCAAACTCAATACGGAGCCGCTCAAGACGCCGGCTTACCGCGATTTGGATGTAGTTTCCGGCAAGCAATACGTGTATTCCGTGACTTCGGTGGACGTTCGCGGGAACGAGAGTACGCGGTCCGAACCGGCGCGCGAAGCCGTTCCGTAGCAGATTTCCCGAATGCCGCGACGAGAAGCGCAACAATGTGGTTAGATAGGTGGCGATGAAATATTGCCGATTTCAGTTCAACGGACAAGCCCAGTACGGGCTGGTGGAGTCAGTCGCCGGCCACGAATCGATCGTGCGCATTTTGCTCACGCCTCCGGAGGAAGCCGACGGAGACATGGAAGGGCTGCGCAGCCGGCGCATCGAAGCGATTCCCCTGGAGCAAGCGGTGCTGCTGCCTCCGGTGCGCCCCTCGAAAATCGTGTGCATCGGACGCAATTATCGCGAGCATGCCGCCGAATTGGGGCACGAGGTCCCAAAAGAGCCGTTGCTCTTCTTGAAAGCCACCTCCGCGCTTTTGGCTCCTGGGGGAGTGGTGCGGCGCCCGAAGATTTCGCAGCGCGTCGATTATGAGGGTGAGCTCGGGGTTGTGATCGGCAGAACGTGTCATCAGCCCGCAGCTGATGCTGATATCCGACCCTACATTTTGGGATACACCTGCGTGAACGACGTGACGGCGCGCGATCTGCAGAACACCGATGGGCAATGGAGCCGCGCCAAGGGCTTTGATACGTTTTGCCCGGTCGGGCCCCTGGTAACAGATGAGATCGATCCGTGGGCCGGCGTAGCGGTGGAAACCCGCGTCAATGGCGACGTCCGGCAGCAGGGCAATACGCGGGACTTCATCTTCGCGCTGGATGTTCTGATCCGCCACATTGCGCAGGCGATGACCCTGTTCCCCGGAGATCTAATTCCTACGGGGACGCCTTCGGGCGTCGGGCCGCTGGTCACGGGAGATAACGTCGAGGTCAGCGTCGAGGGCGTGGGAACGCTGCGGAATCCGGTCGCAGACGAGTAAGAAACATTGACGATTGCAGATTTTGCTTTTGTGTAGGGGCGGAGGCCTTCCTCCGCCCCGAGGAGCGAAGCGACGAGTGCCGGAGGATGAGTCCACAACCGTCTCGCGACCAGTAATCGAAAATCATCAGGCAATTCTTACTGCAAACGAAACCGCTCTCTAATCAGCCGCTGCAGCCGAGGCTTATAGAGAAGATCGTAGGCGAGTTCTTTGTCGGGGAACATGGCCAGGGCAGCGCGTTTGGCGCCGGCGGCCAATTCGGAGGCTTCTTCGACTGTTAGATTGGGATCCTGCCCGATCACCGACATAACCATGCTGATCATCATCTGCAGGCGGCGTATTTTGCGAGCTTCCTCTTCCCGTTCGCGGTGGACCTCGTCCGCCAACGGAAATCTCGGTTCCTTGCCTGCCGGCTGAAGTAAATTCATGGTTTCCCCTTGTTCGATCCCCGAACTCCTGTCCCACAGCGTTTGGATGACGTCATGCCGTTGGGCGTTGCGCCACAGGTTAAGGCCATTCTGCCTGAGTTGACAGAGAAAACAACGGCCCGAAGGTGCTGTATCGGATTACCTCTACGATTCGGCATCCCCAGCCCAGCCGTGCGGCGCAACCGATGAACGGAAACGAGCATCTCCCGATGCCGATTTCCCACGTCCAACCGCATTCTGCAGGGGAGTAAAATTGGACTTTGTCCGGATTCGACGACCTGAGCTCGAACCCAGAATTGGAGACTGCATGGCAGAACCGCTTAATTCCCGCGACGCCCAGCGGCGTCCTAATCCCAATGAAAAGCTGGTGAAGGTATTTGATTCGGAGCAGGAGTCGGAAGCTCTGGTGGTGAAGGGATTGCTTGATTCGGCGGGGATCGATAGCGATCTCACGGCGGCATCCATGGTCCAGGACACGTTCCCCGGGCTCGGAGGGATGATCATCCTCGTCCGCAAAGAGGACGCCGAAGAGGCCAAGAGGGTGATCGCAGAATACAGTCAGCCTGGGAGCGGTGAGGACGACCAGACCGCGGAGATTGAGATTACTGAAGAGCCGCCACAAAAGGGGTGACCGTGCGGCCATCCAGATAGAAAGTGACCGCGCCGTCGAGGTCCGTGCGGTAGACGCGGGTTCCTGACTCGGCCAATTTCTCCAGCGTTTCGATTCGCGGTAGCCCAAACGTGTTTCCCAATCCCACCGAAACCACGGCAAACTGCGGTTTGGCGGTTGCCATCAGTTCCGAAGTTGTGGCATTGTCGCTGCCGTGGTGTCCCACCTTGAGCAAGTTCGCCCGCGGGTGCTCGGTGGCGGCGATGTGGCGTTCCGCTTTCTTTTCCGCATCGCCTTCGAGCAGCACAGAGGTTCTGCTATAGCTGACATGCAGCACCATGGAATCGTTGTTCTGCGGGCGATCGCCGACAGGCCAGTCTCGCGGCGGGAATAGAACCCGGATTCTCGCTCCACCGAAATCGAACTCATCGCCTTCCCAGTGATGCACAACTGTCACACCCAGCGCCTGCGCGGTTGCGATGACGTTTGCCAGGGCAGAACTGGGAGGTTGCAGACCGATCCAAAGTTCTTTTGGTTTGAAGTTTTTCAGCACGCCGATCATTCCGCCGATGTGGTCAGAGTGGCCGTGGGTGATCACGACGGCATCGAGCTGCGAAATGCCGCGCGTCCAGAGATAAGGAGAGACTACATCTTCGCCGAAATCGAGTCGTGAGCCGCCGGGACCGATGGGCCCTCCCGCATCGATCAATAAGGTGCGGCCTTGCGGGCTGACGAGCAGGATGGAATCGCCCTCGCCCACGTCGATCGAAGTTACTTCGAGCAGGCCAGGATGAATGCGCCGCTCGGGCGCAAAGAATGCCAGCGCCAACGAAGTAGCGAGAATCCCGGCCAGCCCGGCGCAAGCGAATGTAGCGTTGCGGCGAGCCGACCACATCGCCAATACCAGGGCGAGTCCAGCCACCACCATCATCAGAACCGAGGGCATGGCCACGCGGAGGTCAGCCAACCGCATCATGCCGAGCCCGCGGACCGTCCCGGTAATTCCGCTGAGTGCAATCGTCGTCAGAAAAACCGGCAGCCTGGCCAGCCCTCCAGAAATAAATCCCAGGACCAGCGCAGAGAGCGCCGAGGGCATCAGTAACTGCATCATTGGGACGACAACCAGATTCGCGGGCAGACCAATCGTGGTGGCGCGATGGAAATAATACGCCATAGGCAGAGCCAGTCCCATCTGCAGCACGGCGGAGACGAACACCAGTTCCCAGCCTGCCAGCAAAACACCGGCTGCCGTGCAGACCAGCCGCCGCGACCAGGTTCGCCCGGTAAACCGCGAGACCCGTCCCGAAATCAGCTGCAGATCCACTCGGAACTGGGCCACTTCCGGGGGAAGCGTGGCGGCGAAATCGCGGGACTCCCAGTTCAGCAGCGCCTGCTTGTAGAGTTGCGAAGTGCGTTGCAGGATGGGAATCCCTATGGCAGCGACGATCAAGACGCACACGAATGTCATCTGGAAGCTGGCGGTAAAGAGCTGGCGCGGATCGAAAACCAGAAGTCCCAAAGCGGCGGCACCAATCGCGTTGACCATGGCACGGTCCCGGTAAAGCAGGCGGGTTCCGAGGTAAACCGCGCACATCAGGGTGGCCCGCCAAACCGGAGCGCCCACTTCAGTTAGCAAAGCGTAGCCGATACAGGCGGCCACCGTGACCAGCGTTGCCGGGATATCAGTAAGGCCGAGGCGACGCAGCGTCCAGAAAACTACGAAGGCGAGAATGGTGACGTTCATTCCAGAAACGACCAGGACGTGATAAGTGCCGGAACGCTGGAAATCGACGCGAGTGTCGCGATCGATAAAGGCTTCTTCGCCAATGACCATCGCGTCGATGAGGGCGGCCTGGCGGGCAGGCCAGAGTTCATGCACCTTGGCAATGACGGCGCGATGCAATCGGCTCCGCAAAGCTTCCCAACGGTTCCCGGCAAATCCCGGGAGGATCTCCACGTTCTCGAACTTCGCCGATGCCAGGGCGGCGATGCCGTGATCCTGGAGATAGCCGCGATAGTCGAAGGCGCCGGGATTGCGGAAATTGCGCGGGACCCGCACTTTGGCTGAGAATCGGATGCGCTCGCCGTAATGAAACTGGCGCATGACGACATTTCCAATCGGTGACATTTGGGCCGGGTCTTCTATACTCGAATTCTGCCTGATTGGGATGTAGATGCTGAGGCGGATGCCGGAATGAGTCGGAATTCGGTCACCTGATTCAGTCTTGATTTCCTCCGTTTCGACGTCCAGGGTCTGTCTCAGTTCACCCGGCTCGGATTGAATCCGACCATCGTGTGTGACGTGCGCGACGATCTGCAGTTCTTGGCGGTCCGCATAGCTTTGAATGCTGGCATCGAAATGAGAGGAACGGGGCCGCACCTGGATGTGCAGGGCTCCCAGCAGGAATAGGACACCGAACGTCAGCGCCCAGGCAAGAAAGCATCGGCGCGTAATAAACCACGCGGCCGCAACGATGAAGGCGATGGCGGCGACAGTCCACCACGAAGCTGGCCGCCACGCATAGATGCCGGCGACGATTCCCAGCGCGTAGGCTAACGCCGCCCACATCATGGGTTGCCGAGGAGCCTTGCCATGGAAAGCCGGCTTCCATGCGGTGACCAACGCGGGCCCGCCGGGCAGGGTGCCCGCGAACGATTTCGTCAGACTCGGATTTTTGCTCTTAGCGCGCCAGATAGACCACGGTTTCAAGATGGAAGGTTTGCGGGAACAAATCCACCAAGTGCAGTTGCTGGATGCGGTAGCCGGATGCCAGCAACGTTATAAGATCGCGCGCCAGGGTCGCCGGATCGCAGGAAACGTAAAAGACGCGTGGCGCACCCAAGGTCGCCAACGATTGCGCCACGCGTTCTCCCAGGCCCATTCGAGGGGGATCCACCACCGCAAGGTCGGGCTTATGAAGAGTATGAGTAAGTACTGCGCCCTTCCCGACTCGCCCCTTGTTTTCGCCACGGGCCAAGTACTGCTCCGTGGTGGCCTGGACTACCTCTCCATTCGCACGCTGATTGTAGGCAAGATCGCCTGAGGATGTCTGTGACGATTCCACAGAAATGATGTGACGCATGTCACAAAGAACTGTGGAAAACAGGCCGACTCCGGCATAGAGGTCCAGAGCCAATTCACCAGATTGGCCCTGAGTAACGATTCGAACCAATTCATCAATCAGATAGCGGTTGGTCTGGAAGAACGAGCCGGCGCTGACCCGGTAGGCGGTTTTTTCAGTTTGATAGATCAGATGATCCGCGCCAAGGATAAAAAACTTTTCTGCGGTTGTTGGTTTGCCGGGCTGCGTTTCTCTGAACACCACGACACCCGCAATTTCAGGCATGGAGCCACGCAGATCCTCCGCCCATTGCCGAAGCGCAGCGCGGCGCGAATCAGTGCCCGCCGAGACTTCCACCAGAAGTTGCGAATCATCTGCATTGGCGAAGAACTCGATCTCGCCTACACCTTCCGGGACTTTGCCGTCTCGTCCGCTTTGCCAAAGGGCGGCAATGCCGCGATTAATCAGCGGCGAACTGATGGGACATTCTTCAACCCCCAGCAGTTCGTGAGTACCCATCTTGAAGTACCCAGCTTTGAAATCCGCGCCGGTCTGCACTTGCAGCCGCGAGCGGTTGCGGTAATTCCACGGTGGCGAGGCATGAACCTGGATTTCAACCGGGAGGTCGATCTTGGCGGTACGACGTAGCGTCTCGCGCAAGATCTCCTTTTTGATTGCAAGCTGATGCTCATAGCTGGCGTGCTGGTAATGGCAGCCGCCGCAGGGACCGAAGTAAGGGCAGCGGGGCTGGCTTCGGTGAGACGAGGCCTCGACGATCTCATCGACGTTTGCGCGCGCAAACCCTGGTTTCTGCTCAGTTAGCGACGCCTCGATCTTCTCTCCAGCGAGCACGAACGGCACGAAAACAGCCTTGCCCCGTCCGCTCGCATCGGCGGGCAGACGCGCCAGTCCCTCGCCGCCATAGATCATCTTTTCAATGGTGAGAAGCAAGAGGTGATTCTAAATGACAGCCTGGAGTGCTCGTCCCGCAGCCGCCCCCGATGCCCACGCCCACTGGAAGTTAAATCCGCCCAGATGTCCGGTGACGTCAACCACTTCGCCGATGAAGTATAGGCCGGGAACTTTGCGGCACTCCATGGTCTTCGCAGATAGTTCGTCGGTGTCTATGCCGCCGGCGGTCACTTCGGCCTTTTCAAAACCTTCAGTCCCCGCCGGGATAATCTTCCACGCGTGCACCAACTGCTCGAACTCGGCGAGCGCTACGTTGGTCCATGACTGCGGTAGATGCAGTTCCAACCAGCGGTCGGCAAACCGGCTGGGCAGGAATTTTCTCATCTCTGAGCGCAATGTGTTTTCGCTACGCGGAGCCTTTGCGTCGCGGAAGATTGCTGTCACGTCTTTGCCTGGCGCCAGGTCGATAGTCACAGGCAGTGGCGTTTTCCAGTACGAAGAAACCTGCAGAATGGCCGGGCCGCTCAGCCCGCGGTGCGTGATCAGCATCTTCTCGCGGAATTGTTGACCATCGCAGCTGGCGATCACCTCCATTGACACGCCTGCCAGATCGCAGTATTGCGCGCGATCTTGCGAACCGAGCAGCAGTGGCACAAGTCCGGGCCGCGGCTCGCGGATTCGGATTGCGAACTTTCGCGCCAGATCGTAGCCAAACGCCGTCGCCCCAATCTTAGGAATGGACAGGCCTCCGGTGGCGACCACCAGCGCGGGGGCACGGAACTCGCCCTGCGAACTGGGTACAGCGAATCCATTTGCGTGGGTCACATCTTTGATTTCTACGTTCAAGAAAATCTCGACGCCTGCCGCGCGGCATTCTTCTTCGAGCATGCCGAGAATGTCCCGCGCCGAGCGATCGCAGAACAACTGTCCCAGAGTCTTCTCGTGATAGGGAATGCGATGCTTTTCGACCAACGCGATGAAATCTGCCGGGGTATAACGCGCTAAAGCCGATTTGGTGAAATGCGGATTCGTCGAAAGAAAATTCTCCGGCTGACAATGGATGTTGGTGAAATTGCAGCGTCCTCCTCCGGAGATCAGAATCTTTTTCCCCAGGCGTTCGGCGTGTTCCAGGACGGCAATGCGCCGCCCGCGTTTGCCGGCCTCGATGGCGCACATCAGCCCTGCCGCGCCCCCGCCGATCACGATTGCATCGTAAGATCGAGTCACCAACGGTTCACATGTAGAACAGGCTCAGCCGCGGCAGATGATGTTTCTCGATCAAACGCTTGTGGACGTACTGCTTATGCAATTGATCGATCTGCGCTGCAGACATTTTGCTGCGGTAAGGAGCCAGGTCGCGGTCGGCTTCGGCGCGGAGGGTCACGATTTCATCATCAGGAGTTGTGGCGAGCAGGGCGGCAAAAAGCTTTTCCTCCAGCACCGTAAGGCGGCGTTCCAGGTCCTCCAGGCGGAGTGCGGATTGGCTCGTAGCCTGGCTGGCGAGATCGCGCAGAGTTTTGACAGCCTGCAGTACAGCGGACCGTGTAGCCTTCTCCAAGACCGTGGCTTTCTCAAGTTCGTCCGCGTTTTGGCGCAGAAATCCGGCGACTGTTTCCGGTTCGAAGCCCTCGGCCGATCGAGACTTCGTCGAGGGTTGCCCCCTTGCCGCCCCCACCGCGGCTTCTTTCATATCCTCAGCCGCAGCAAGCACCTCTTGCGAGCAGTACGCGAGGCTATTCACCTTCTTACTTTTCGACGGACGTTGATCGTAGTGATCGAAGGCCGCGTCGATGCCCCGCAACACGGCTGCCAGGGGAATACCTGCATCTTTCCAGGTTTCGATCAACGCCCAGTCGAGCGTCGACAAGAGCAAGCCTCCGCCCCGGCGCTGGAGATAGCGCTCCTCGATTTCGGTGAAGTAGTTGAAATAATTATCCACGGCGGGTCATCGCGCGGTTCGCGACGCCGGAGCCGCAGGCGAACCATCTCCGTTTTTGGACTTTGGCTGTGATGGCTTCGCGGTCTTCGAGTTTACCTTGCCCTCAGCCGCTTCTTTGCGGGGCGCCGCATTCCGCTCCCAGATGATGCGCAGCCCCTCCAGCGTGAGGAACTCGTCCACTTGCTTGATGTATTTCGATCCCTTGCCGATCATGGGCCCAAGGCCGCCAGTGGCAACAACGTGCGTTTCCTGGCCGAGTTCCGCGAGCAACCGTTCGAGAATCCCGTCGACTAGGCCGAGATATCCATAGTACAAGCCGGATTGCAGGCTACCGACGGTGTTGCTGCCGACGACGCGGGCGGGCTTGCGAATCTCCACGCGCGGCAAACGCGCCGTCCGATCGAACAGCGCATCGGCCGAGATGCCGATGCCGGGGCAGATCACGCCGCCGAGATATTCCGCTTTCGCCGAGACGCAGTCAAAAGTAGTGGCCGTGCCGAAGTCGACAATCACGCACGGCGTTCCATATTTTTCGATGGCAGCCACAGCGTTGACGATGCGGTCGGCTCCCACCTCCGCAGGATTCTCATAGTGCACCGGCATTCCGGTTTTGACGCCGGGCTCAATGAACAGCGGCCGCAAATTAAAATAACGTTCGCACACCTGGCGCAGCACGGGATCGAGCGGCGGAACAACCGAGGAAACCACGATCCCGTGAATGCCTTTGGATTCCAGCCCGGCCATGGAAAACAGGTTGCGAAAGAGCACGCCGTATTCGTCCACCGTGCTTCGGCGGGAAGTAGCCACGCGCCAATTGGCTAGCAGTCGCTCGTAACCACGCGACTCGTCCTCCGCTTCACCGCCCGGATGCACTTTGGCGACGCGAGCGAATACGCCCAGTACGGTGTTCGTGTTTCCTACATCGATGACCAGCAACATACGTTTGCTAATGACCGGGGCTACCGTTCCCGCACCGATCCGCTCAACACTTTTTGCAGCCCCTGCGCCGTCCGCACTTGCAGAAAGCCGCGTTCGTCCAATCCTTCCGTTGTTCCCTCGACCGCTGAACCGTTCTCTTCAATGCGAACCTTTTTCCCGCGCAGCCAGGAAGAATTCTCGGCAAATCTCTGCAGAATCGATTGCCTTCCCTCAGCGCCTTGCAGAAACTGCCGGTATTCGCGATCGAGTGATTTTAGCAAAGCGGCCAGCAGTTCGACTCGCGACCACTCGCTGCCGGTCGCAAGACGCAGTGAGGTGGCTTGCAGCTCTTTGGGGAAACTGGCCTGGTTCACGTTGATGCCGATGCCGACGACTATGTATCGAACCCGCGTGGCCTCGGCGTTCATTTCGGTAAGAATGCCGCACACTTTTTTGCCGTCTATGAGAACGTCGTTGGGCCACTTCAGATCCGGTTGCACGCGCGAATCGGTTCGCTGAATCGCAGCCTGCACCGCCAGCCCGGCCATCAGAGAAAGCACTAACACATCAGACGGCGGCAAGGGCGGGCGCAGAACCGCCGAGCAATAGATTCCCGTCGAACGCGGAGACTGCCAGGTGTTGGCGCCGCGCCCTCGACCGGCGGTCTGCTCTTCCGCGAGGAACACAGCGCCCTCCGGAGCGCCCTCAGATGCGGCTGCCATGGCGGAGGTATTGGTGGAACCAATTTTGTAGAAGTGATGCACCTGGGAGTCGAAGATCGTGCCGCGCAGTAGCGGGCGCAGAATCTCCGGCAGAAGCAGATCGGGAACGGCACACAGTTGATATCCCGTCGCAGGATGTCCGGCCACATCCACTCCCAAGCCGCGCAATTGTTGAATCAGACGCCACACTTCAGAACGGCTGGAGGAAATCTCCTGCGCGATTTTCGTGCCGCTCACCACGACGGTCGCATGCTGCATGAGCAAACGCACGATGAGCCCGAGACGAAGGTCGGTCTGCTGCACTGGCGTCGCCGCGCGCAAACTCCTGCCCGCTCGGGTTGGGACTTTCTTGGAGATGCGGAGATTATGCGCGAATCCTGCCGAAACAACAACGTTAGTGTGGTCTAGGTGGGGACCACCCGCATGCTCATATCGACAGCCTGCGGGGAATGCGTGAGCAAGCCAACCGAAATGAAGTCGACCCCCGTCTCGGCATACGCCCGGACATTCTCCAGGCGAATGCCTCCCGAGCACTCGATGGGAATGCGGCGTTCGGTGGGCTGCGCTGAGCAGCGTTCCACCGCGCGGCGCACCTCCTCGGGCGACATATTGTCGAGAAGAATGGTCTCGGCTCCATTCGCCAGAGCCTGTTCGAGTTCGGCCAGAGTGCGCACCTCCACTTCGATGGGTTGCGAGCCGCGGCGGTTGCGGTGGGCGCGCTCCAGTGCCGCTGCAATTCCTCCGGCGAGCGCGATATGGTTATTTTTGATCAGCACGCCGTCAGAGAGGTCCAGCCGATGGTTCTGCCCGCCTCCGCAACGCACCGCGTATTTGTCGACCACGCGCAGGCCGGGAGCGGTCTTTCGCGTATCCAAAATGCGTGCCCGCGTTCCGGCAACGGCCTCAACAAACTTTCGCGTCAAGGTTGCGATGCCGCCCATGCGCTGCAGAAAATTGAGGATCACCCGCTCGCACGACAGCAGCACGCGGGCATTGTGCCGGATCACTGCGACGGATTGTCCCTTGTGCAATCGGATTCCGTCAAAAATTTCCGGATGGGTGGTGACCTCGTAGTGCGCGGTCACCGCTCCATCCAGCGCTGCATAAACATCCAGAATCCGTGCCACCGACCCAATGCCGGCAAGAATGCAATCCTGCTTGGCAATGATCGTCGCCGACGCACGCTGGTTGGGATCGATGCAGGCGTAGCTGGTGGCATCGCGCGTGGCGCGGTCCTCCTGCAGCGCGTTCTCGATGATTGCCGTGAGCCGTCTCGAATTCCAATCCATAAAAGCCAGCTAATAACACCATGTGGGGACAGCCGCCCTCGGCTGTCCGCGGGTCAAAGACCCGCTCTCCCCTTCAGTTGCAGCCCAACTCTTTCATCTTGCTCCGAGTTTTCTCTTTCAGCACCGCAAGTTCCTGTTGCTGTTTGCGGAGATTTTCCACCACGGCGGGCGGCGCTTTCGCCAGGAACTGTTCATTCCCAAGTTGCCTTTGACCGCTGCCGATGCCTTTTTCCAGCCGCTCTAACTCTTTATTGAGCCGCTCGCACTCGGCGCCCACATCGATTTTCCGCTCGTAGATCACGTGCACATCAAAACGCGCCGTGCTGCGCGATCCCGCCAACTTGGCGAGAGAACTCTCTACAAACGCAATCTTCTCCACGCTACCCAGGCGCTCCACCGCCACGCGATTATGCTGGATCATGGTCCGTATTTCTGGCTGATGCGCGAACACCTGGATCGGAACTCTCACCTTCGGCTCAACTTTCAACTCCGCCCGCAGATTGCGCACGCTGACAATCAAATCCTGCAGAATCGCCATCTCCGTTTCGGCTGTCAAATCAAACTGCTTCTCATCCGCTTGCGGATACGCCGTCAGCGCGATCGACTTCGCCGGCGCTTTGCCTTCGTAGATCGCCTGCCAGATTTCCTCGGTGATGAACGGCATCACCGGATGCAGCAACCGCAGGGCTGCATCGAACAGGTTGACCAGATTCGCACACGCTACTTTCGCCGCACTCGTATCGCCGCCCTCTTCAAAGTTCAGCCGCGGCTTGATCAACTCCAAATACCAATCGCAGAACTCGCCCCAGAAAAAATCGTAAATGCGATTCGCCGCCTCGTGAAAGCGGAATGTCGCGAGCGCCTCATTCACGTCCGCCGCAACGCGGTTGAAGCGCGACAAAATCCACCGATCTTCCAGCGCTGAAGCCTGAAAGCCATCCACGCCCCTGTGGAGACAGCCGCCCTCGGCCGTCCCGGGCCGCAGGCCCGGTTCGATTCTATCTACATTCATGAACATGAACCGCGCCGCATTCCAGATCTTGTTGGCGAACGCGCGATATCCATCCGTTCGGCTCTCATTGAACGCAATATCCGTCCCCGGCGCAGCCATCGCCGCCAGCGTAAATCGCGTCGCATCCGTTCCAAAGCGCTCGATGATCTCCAGGGGATCGATCACGTTGCCTTTGGTCTTCGACATCTTCTGCCGCTCCGCATCGCGCACCAGCGCGTGTATGTACACCTGGCGGAACGGCACGCTGTCGTCCTTCTTGTCACCCCAGCCGCTGGCCTTCTTGATCGCCGCGTCCTGCTGGTGTCCCTGCATGAAGTGGCAGCCGAACATGATCATGCGCGCCACCCAGAAGAACAAAATTTCATACGCGGTAATCAGCAGCGTGGTCGGATAAAAAACTTCCTGATCCCGCGTCTTCTCCGGCCATCCTAGCGTCGTAAATGGCAGCAGCCCCGACGAAAACCAGGTATCCAGCACGTCCGAAACCTGCTCCACCTTGCCCCCGCATTTCGTGCAGTTCGCCGGCGCTTCCCGCGCCACAATCAACTCTTTGCAGGCGCCATTACTGCAAGTCCATGCCGGAATCCGGTGTCCCCACCACAACTGCCGCGAGATGCACCAGTCATAGATGTTGTTCATCCAGTTCAGATAAACCTGCCGGTGATTCTCCGGAACAATCGTGATCTCGCCCGACTCCACCGCCTCCTTGGCTCGCTCCGCCAGCGGCTTGATCTTGATGAACCACTGCTCCGACAGCCTCGGCTCCACGATCGTGCCGCAGCGCTCGCACTTGCCAATCGACAGCGCATAGTCCTTCTCGGCCACCAGAAATCCCTGCTCCCGCAGATCGGCAAGCACCCGTTTCCGCGCCGCGAAGCGATCGAGCCCCGCATACGGCCCGGCATTCTGGTTCATGTGCGCGTGCTCGTCCATCACATTGATCTGCGGCAAATGGTGCCGCAGTCCCGCCTGAAAGTCATTGGCATCGTGCGCCGGAGTCACCTTCACCGCCCCGGTGCCAAACTCCGGTTGCGCCAGTTCGTCGGTGATGATCGGAATCTCCCGCTTCATCAGCGGCAGCAGAACTTTCTTGCCATGAAGATGCGTATAGCGCTCATCCCGCGGATTCACCGCAATCGCCGTATCGCCCAGCATCGTTTCCGGACGCGTCGTCGCCACCGTGATGAACTCGTTCGTGCCAATCAACGGATAGCGAATCTCCCACAACTTTCCCGGCACGTCCTCGTGCTTCACTTCCAGATCCGAGATCGCCGTCTCGTGCCACGGGCACCAGTTCACGATGTAATGTCCGCGGTAGATCAGGCCTTCTTCATAGAGCCGGACAAAGACCTCGCGCACCGCATGCGAGAGATTCTCGTCCATGGTGAAGTACTCGCGGTCCCAGTCCACCGACGCCCCCAGCCGCTTCATCTGGTCGAGAATGGCGCCGCCGTACTCCCGCTTCCACTCCCACACCCGCTCCACGAATTTCTCACGGCCCAGTTCGCGCCGCTTCTTGCCCTCTTTTTCGAGCTGCTTCTCCACCATCATCTGCGTGGCAATGCCGGCATGATCGGTCCCTGGCAGCCACAACGTGATGAAGCCGCGCATGCGATGCCAGCGCACGATGATGTCCATCTGCGTCTGGTTGAGCATGTGCCCCATGTGCAGGCGTCCGGTCACATTGGGCGGCGGTAGCAGCAACGTAAACACGGGACGCGTCTCGCCGGGCGGCGGCGTTGGCACGGAGAACAATTTTTCTTTGATCCAGTAGTCGGCCCAGCGCGTCTCAATCGCGCCCGGCTCGTAGGCTTTAGGCAATTCGTGCGGCATAGAAAACGTTCAGCACTCAGCCGCCGGCAATCAGCCAGTCGGAAAACGTGTCCTCCCGAGCGCAGCAACAGTGTAGCGAAGCGAAACTGTTGCGCAGCCGAGGGACCTGGTGTGACGGGACTGCTGAGTGCTGACTGCTGAGTGCTCCCTTGATCTTACAGGCGCAAGAAAAGAAGGGTCAAACGCGATAAGGGGTGGTATATACAGACGGCAAAATGGTGGATGGCCCGGCCGTTGATCTCGCCGGTACAACCAACACACTGGGTGCCCCGTCCTTCGCGTTCCTTGCGAAGGGCGGGAACCGGAGACGCCTGCGCAAGAGGTTTTGATCACGCTGCCGTCGTTCCAAATGAAATCCTCGTCCAGCCTTCATTCACCCGCACCGCCCCTTTTTCCCCCAGGAGATAAGAACGATAGCTGCTCCAGCGCCATTGCTCCGGAGAACTCACCAGTCCCCGCTTCACCGGATTACGATGCATGTAGCGCAACTTTTCCACCCGCTTCTTCGTCGTCCACACGTTGAAGTCGTAGAAGCGAGCCTGCCAGAAGGGCATGCGCACCGCGGCATCTCCAAACAGGCAACGTTGGCGCGCATCGTGACGATTTCTCTTCGGCAACAAAGCGCGGGCGCTCCTTTGTTTGAACACTTGCATCACCGTCGACGGAGTTCCAACCTCTGGTTCGGTGATCAGCAAGTGAATGTGTTCCGGCATGATCACATATCCCACGACCACGAAGCGATAGCGCTGGCGGGTCTGTTCCAGAATCGAGAGCAGGCGATCGCGGCTGCGCGCGCCGCGCAGAAGAGGCAATCGCTGATAACACGAGCAGGTGATAAAGTGCAGGTGATGGACACCGTAAGTACGATGCAGGCCACTCGGCATTACCAATCCATGCTACGGCAGCATCGCCACCCGCCCTTGCAAAAAGGCAAGGACGGGGCACCCACTGTTCTGAAATGGGAAGGAAAAAACAGAAGGGCGGGCCACCCGCCAAGAAAAGAAGGGTCAAACCGGCAGAAGGTTGAGAGCAGGAAGGGATGGAATATGCACTTCGTCAAACTTCGAATGCGGTCGTATATACGGACGGCAAAATGCCCCTGCAGCGGATCAGATTTTGACGCTGAGCCGGAGGCCCGGTCGCCCGCCTTCGCCAGAGAGAGCTGCGATTCGAGCTTTGCCATCCGGAAAGCCAACCGCGCTAGCGTCAAAAGTGTTTGAGGCTTTCGGATTGGAAAGCAGAACATGCCCCGACTCTATGGACGATGAGCGATGATCCACAGAACCATTATCCAGAGCACAATGCCTACCGAGCGTGTCAGTTGCGGATACCACGGTTTAGAAGAAAACGATCGAAATACAGCAAACTGCCGCGAAGTCTCCTCAAACCTACTGTCACGGGCGCGCGTTGCAGCAGCTTGCAGCAACTTTCGCGAGACTGTTTGAGTCCAGGCCAGGTATCTCTCCGGCCACACGACCCACCACGTGGCTACGACCGCCATAACTATCACCGCCGAGTATCTAGCCCAAGCAGACCAGTCCATCATCTACAACTTCCCCAATCATTAGAACAGACCTAATATATCCTGAATACTGGGCGAGTGGCCCGGCCCCAGTTTTTACCTTACCGCTGCGGAACAGTGGGTGCCCCGTGCTTGCGTCTTTTGCAAGGGCGGGCGGCGATGCGGCCGACACTTTGTTTGTCATGCCGAGCCAGTCAAGGTTCTTCGCTCTTGACATGGCCGGCTATCCTGGGAAGACTCGACCCACTAGCGAAGACATTTCTGGTTCCCGTCCTTCGCAAACAACGCGAAGAGCCTGCCCTGAGTGCAGTCGATGGGACGGGCTACGCGTCTGAAAAATTCGGGAGGGGAGTGAGCAATGAACAGTTTTTTGCAAATGATGGACCGATTCAAAGTGGTGGAGGGAGTTATCCTTATCATCGCAGTTTTGATCGTTCCGCATACTCATGGGACAGCAGAGTACGCAGCTCTTATCATTGCCGCCGTTTTCTTTGTAGTGATTTATTCTCGGTGGCGGCGGAAAGGCCTGTTTCGCAAGAGAGGCTAACCCGTGACTTCCATCCCGGCAGGTGGCCCAGGCTCTGATTTTCGCTGGCGCCAGCAACACACTGGGTGCCCCGTCCTTCGCGTTCCTTGGGAAGGGCGGAAACCGGGGAGGCGAGCGCGAGAGGTCTTGATCACGCGGCCGGTGCTCCAAATGAAATCTTCGTCCAGCCTTCATTCACTCGCACCGCCCCCTTTTCGCCCCTGGGAGAGCCAACCCCAACGGCTAGTGGGAGGATACATGGACTATAGCGGAGATTTTACGAACTACATTCTAAACAACACTTGCCAAACCACTTCCTGCAATTGAGGACAGAATGCGAACCACTCAGAAGCTCGTGATACTTGCCGCAGTCCTTTTAATTGCTATAGTATCCGTCGTTTTTCCGAAGCTCTATATCATTGAGGACGATACTGGCGGTGATCTGCTGTGGAATCTTAACGAGGCGTACTTGTTCACGGGCATATCGCACCGAGGCTACCAAATACGCTACCTGGAGTATCCGTGGGTACTGCTCAAAGCACTACTCTACGGCGTCCGACTGCCAGACGATCAACGAACCTCTGAAACGGTGCTTCATATCACGTCATCCGGAGTCGAGCGCCATGTGGTCGAAGCGTCCGACACAGAGCAGGCAAATATTCCTGATCTTCTCACACCGTTCGAGGGCCACATTTACGCAAATTACCATGGATCTCTCTATAAATGGACCGGAAACAGATTCGAGGCGGCGAACGCAGAAGAGCAGCGCCAACTTGATGGAACCAACCGACTCGTCGCAAGGGACATTACTAAGGATGCTGCAGGATGGTCCAAGCGTGGCTTTGGGCAGGCAGTCAGCGACTACGAGTTTTCAGTCGATGTGGGCGGAAAATTCACATTACAGGTTACAAACAAAGTAGTGGACCGAAGCCGGTCGTCTGTCGTTTCGGTTCGCCTAGCTCGTCCAGGGCAGCCCCCCGAAAATATCTGGCACGTCGATGGGCGCCCCAAACGAGTCAGCAAGAAGGAATACGAGAATGCGTTCAAAGGGCAGGGATGAACGGCGGGTGACCCAGCCTTCGACCCCGCCGGTACAACCAACACACTGGGTGCCCCGTCCTTCGCGTTCCTTGCGAAGGGCGGGAACCGGAGACGTCTGCGCAAGGGGATTTGATCACGCCGCTGGCGCTCCAAGTGAAATCTTCGTCCAGCCTCATTAACACGTACCACCCTTCTCGCCTGGGAGATAAGAACGATAGGAATGCGGAACAGACGGGACCTCTCCTAACTTTTCCTGCAGCAGCCGCTAACGGCCCCACCCCGTGCGCGCAATCACGTCTCCCTGTGAGCGCCGTCATCGATTGCTGCTGACCTTTCCCCGGATACTTACATTTACCACCAAGGTGGCTTGACCTCTGCGGACTTTGGCGCCGTGGAGGCTTTCTATTTCTCAGCTTGTTTGGCAGTGCGTTATCCGTGCTCGAACGGCCGGATCGCGCCAGAATACAAGCGCAACGCTCTTTGAAAACCTTCGAAGAATTAAACTCGCGTTTAGCGCGCAAAATTCAAGGGTGGACTGCCGCGAGCCATCTGCTGGCCGCATCCAGTCCCTGCTCAAGCCACGTTTTCGTTTGCTAAGTCCTTATTTTTGAAGATTTTGCCTCTAAGTGGTTTGTTTCCAAAAAAAAGGAAAAAAAGGGGACAGACGGGACTGACCCCATTTTTCCGATGCTCCCCGCCGGTACAACCAACACACTGGGTGCCCCGTCCTTCGCGTTCCTTGCGAAGGGCGGGAACCGGAGACGTCTGCGCAAGGGGATTTGATCACGCCGCCGGCGCTCCAAGTGAAATCCTCGCCCAGCCTTCATTCACTCGCACCACCCTTCTCGCCTGGGAGATAAGAACGATAGGAATGCGGAACAGACGGGACGCTTCCTAACTTTTCCTGCTGCAGCCGCTAAATTCCACCCCGTGCGCGCAATCACGTGTCCCTGTGAGCGCCGTCATCGATTGCTGCTGACCTTTCCCCGGATACTTACATTTACCACCAAGGTGGCTTGACCTCTGCGGACTTTGGGGCCGCGGAGGCTTTCTATTTCTCAGCTTGTTTGACAGTGCGTGTCCGTGCTCGAACGGCAGGATCGCGCCAGGAATACAAGCGCAACGCTCTTTGAAAATCATCGAAGAATTGGAAGAGGAAAACTCCCGTTCTAGTTAGTGCCGCAATATTCAAGGGTGGACTGCCGCGAGCCACCTGCTGGCCGCATCCAGTCCCTGCTCAAGCCACGTTTTCGTGGCTTTGCCTAATAACTCTGGTTCTGGCGTGAGTTTTTAGGCAGCGGATGTGGTTTTTGGGCAGCGGGATACAAGAGGTCTTGGCGAACGATTTTGTGGCGAGTTTCATCACGGCCTGCTTTGCAAAACGGTGGAGTGAACCCTTCGTTCCAAGTGTCTGATCGGCCAGAAGGAATAATTTCTACTAAACCGTTGCTATGCCAAACAACCATTCGGTTATTCAGGTCAGGTTGCCACAGAACATATTCTGAACCGATGGCAGAGTTGAAGTATACAAAGCAAACTTCGCCGTGTTGACTTGGTTGTTCCGGCGGACTTTGGATGACATGAATAAGCGTTTGTTCGGGTTTAACAAGATTGCCGACCATCGTTTCGCCCAATTGGATGGTAGCGGTGCGCGGGTCCGGTTCACTCTCGGGCGTTGTAGCACTGGACTTTTTCGAATCGGGCGATGTTTTGTCAAACAACAGTATGACTAATAGGAGCATGCAGCTCGCACCAAAAATGATGAGCATGTTTTTCATACGCTTTCAAACTTTATGCTTGGAGAAAAAGGTTAGTCAGTGATGGTGCGCACAAATGATGCGTCACATTGTAGTGGCAATATGTGGAGGTAGCGAAATGAGCAAAGTCGCTAATTTACAGGTTTTGGATGACGCGCCGCAGCTTGAATTGAACGAGCCAGTTTTTGCAGTTGATCCGCGACTTCTAGGGCGTGCTGAGTCTGGAAGCCTAACTGAATCTGACGTGTTTGATTTAGTGAATGCTCTGTGGGGTTGTCAAAATATTCGACCGAAAGGAGAACGCCAAGTTCTCCAATCGCAGTGATCAACCACTCAACTACAGGCTTCCGAATGGCTGTTCCGCTTTCGTCTATTAGGAGTTTCATGCGTGCTGTTAGTTTACGCTTGCGTTGCGCCAGAACACAGGTTCAATTCCGAGTTCATACATTTCATGAATTAGCACGACCAAGTTATGGCAAAGAATCTTGCACAGAACTTCGTTCACCATCGCGGTATCGGTCTTGGAGCGAATCGAATCTCCGAACTTCCGCTTCATCATGCTGAAAGTGGATTCAACATTGGACCGTTTGTGGTAGTGCTGTAGAAATTCTTGCTTGCGAAAGTTGAAATAGTGATACATCTCAGCCCATTTTCCGCCGCCCTGCCCCGTGTGATGATCGGGGAACGAAATGAACGGCACAGCACCGAAATGGGCAATCGTGTCAAAGTTCGACTTGCTGGCATAGCCTTTGTCTGCCGAGACTTCCTGCATCGTGAAATTCATGGCCGTAGATTCCGCCAGTGCTGGCAACATCTTGGTATCCGCCGCGTGCTGTCCGTTAATCTCGACAGCGGTCACAATGTTGGTTTTGACTCCACACATGATGTGACATTTGACCCAATCCGCCTTAACCTTTTCGACTCCATATTTGTGGTCAAACCAACGGCTAAAACGATTGGTCATGAAACCGGACGAATCGGCGGCGAAATTTGTTTCCACGCTGGACAGGGGCAAGCTGCTCTGGGTAATAAGCATCTTGAGAACAGGCGTCAATTCCGCACTTTCAAGGTAGTTGAAAATCGAGTTGTAGTGCGGAGCCTTGGAAATGAAACCCTTTGCTTGCGCTTCCCGCAGGTCCGACACGAAGCGCCGTGCCGAGACAGTGGAGTAGACCTTAAACGTTGCACTGAAAATCATGTCAGACAACGGCAGTCTTGGCCGACCGTTCTTTCCAGTTTGCGGTCCAAGCGGGATTCCGTTGCACAAATCAGAAAGGAGGCAGAGAAACTTTTCTTTCTCGTTCGTTTGGGCTTCGTTGTACGCAGCCCATTCTTGTGGATAGGTGGTGGTCGTAGTAGCAGCAGCCATAACTTGGGTCACAGTAACGGAGCCATCGGGATTCTCACGACGGCTAACGAACGTGGCTGCGAAGATGTGTTTACAAGGTTGGTGCCGTTTCGCAAAGTCCGGACATTCACAGGTCGCAAACTTTTTCGCGAGTTGGACCCGATAAATGCCTGTTCCTTGCTGCGACGGTACTCGCCACCACCCGTCCAATTTCCGGATGGTCCGAGTCGCCGCGATTTCCATGCCGCGCATCTCTCTGATTTCCATGGCCCAGTAGCTCCTTCACTATTGGTATATTACCAACAGGTATATATTCTGTCAAGTAAAATATTTGCAGTATTTTCCTTGACGTATGTTCCTTTTGGTATATCATCATGGTATGGCGAGAATCACGCTACATGGTTTTCAATGCGAAAGATGCGGTCACACTTGGGTGCCAAGGCAGGAAAGCAAAGAACTGCCAAAGGTTTGCCCGAAGTGCAAAAGCCCATACTGGAACACTCCGCGAAAGAAGTAGGCCCCGCGCTAACGGAGCCCACTTGGTTGGTGCGGCCTAATGGCCGCGTGTTTCAATCGGCGTCTTGTCAGGACGCGTTTCAACTGGCGGCGTGCGCCGCACAGGTGAAGGTTTATTCATATAGACCTTCCTCTCTATTTGGCCCCGCGCTGATACCACGGGGCCAAATCTTTCACTTTATCCCGTGCAGCGACTACCGTGTTTCGACAGGCGTCTTGCTAGGACGTGTCTCAACAGGCGGCGTTTGCCGCACGGGTGAGGGTTTATTCATAGACCCCCTTTCTCATTGGCCCTGTGTCCGTACAGACATGGGGCCAACTCTTTTTTGTGTGTGAGGGAACTTCTAACGTGAACTGCTTAGGTAACGGCGGGTGTCGTCTTTGGTGAGTGACGAACGGAAACTAAGTTCTACTGCGAACGGGATGAATTTTCTGTGAGCCGAGTCACAGATGACAAAACTTTTTAGGCAGGACGATGGAGTTATTAGGCAAATGAATGTTGTTAGGCAAAGCCCGTTTTCGTTTGCTAAGTCCTTATTTTTGAAGATTTTGCCTCTAAGTGGTTTGTTTCCAAGATTTTGCCAGGTTAAAGTGAGGTCACTGGCCGCTAACTCCAATGAATCCAAGATTTTACAGAAAACTGATCTAAAAATATTTCCGCTCGCCCGGAATCCGCACCTGCACATCAGGACGCGCCTTCCGGCGCGTCCGTTGGACTCGCAGAAATACCGATTCAACTTACGCGACTTTTTCTGGTCCGTCTTTCCGATCGTGTCCGAAGAACTGGATCGGATTCTGGATGTGCGGCATGCCGGGCGCGTTCCACGCCGGATCGGTAAAGGCCAGAGCGAACTGATTGGGGGTCTGCAGGATTCCCGCCTGCGCATAGCCGTTCGCAGGCACGGTGTAGGTGTCCTGCGTGCAGAAGTTTCCGCAGTTGCTCAAAGTAACCGGGCTCGCTGTGGGGTTGTACCAGGCAAAGGGCTGGCCGTGCACCAAAGGCCCATTGCTGATGCTGCCGTCGACGATGTTAATAGTTGGTACTGGCATAGCAACGCTCCTCCTGAGATAAATGAAGCCGGGTTCGTATGCATGAGGACGGGGATTACCGCTTCATGATCAATGGGCCGGCCTCAGGCAGCATTCTCCGCGCGAGCGGGAGGATTCTGGATATGGGGCAGCCCGGGAGTGGGACCGCCGGGATTCCACGTACTGCTGGGATCTTCGGTGAAATCCCAATTCGTGGGATTGGCATTGATCTGGGCCGCGGCTTGTCCCGGTCCTTGGGCGTTCTGCGCGGGAACGCGGTACTCGGAATCCACGCAGAAGCCATCGCAATTCGTTAATCGCACTGGATTGGATGTCGGATTTAGCCAGGTGAAAGAATCGTTGGCGCTGAGGTGGCTGCTGGCCTGCCCCGTAACCACATTTACTACACTCACTACTGTCGGCATTTTGGTTCCTCCCAGTAATAGTTTGCGAATCTAGCGCTGGTGCATGATGGCCTGGTAACGCGGGTTACTGTGGAGATTGTCGAAGGGTGCGCCCGTCGCAATGACCGATTTCGAATAGCCTGCCGCCACGGCCTTCCCCAGCCACTCGAGCGCGGGCCCCGTTTCGCGCAACTGGTTGTACACCACCGCCGCATTCAAAAGCAACTCCTTATCCCCGTGTCCCAGCGCCAGAGAACGGTCCAGATATTTGAGCGCCTGTTCGCGATGACCCAACATGGAGTGATAACTGGCCAGGTCGGCCAAGACCCCGGGATCCCGGGGATTGACCTTCAGTTGTTGTTCCGCCATGGAGATCGCTTTGCGATAGGACTCAGCCGCCGCAGCCGTGTCGCCGCTGTAGTACTGCGAATCGCCCAGATTGCCCCACGTCTGGTAATCCGTGTCATTCAGCATGAGCGCTTCGTGGTAGCTGCGAATCGAATCCGCAAAGTCATGTAATCGGAATTGGGCGACGGCCAAATTCGAATAGGCAAAATAACTCGGACGCAGCGAAAGCGACTTCTGCAGTGCGGGAACGGCCTCGCTGTCCCGGCCAAGGTAGAGCAATACCGATCCCAGGCCGTTGAAGGCCAGATAACTCTCCGGATCGAGTTCGGTCGCCCGGCGCCACATGGCCTCGGCTTTTTCGTACTCGGCCTGCGTCACATAGAAAGCTCCCAGGGCTGTGTAACTGCGCCAGTACTGCGGCCGGACGGTGATCGCCCGCTGGTAGGTTTCCTCGGCTTTGTCCAGCTCATTCAAATGCTGGTAGATCCCCGCCAGACTGCGATAGACCTCATCGTTGGTAGGATCCAACTGCACCGCCTTCTGAAACTGCTCTGCCGCTTTCTCGTATTGACCCGTTCCATCCTCGATCAAGCCCAGGCATATGTGGCCCTCGGCGCCGGCATTGCCCAGCGCAATGGCCTGTTGGCAGGCCTGCTCGGCCAGAGGGATCCACAGGTTCTGCTTGCCGCCCACCTGATACTTCAGCCAGTAGGTTTGACCCAGCGCCGCCTCGGCCTGCCCGAAATTCGGATCGATCTTGAGCGCCTGCTTGAAAACAATCTCGGCGCTCCTCAGGTTCTCCGCCCGCCGCGGATCTTGCAGGTAACCACGCCCCTGCACGAAATATTGGTAGGCATCGCCGAAGCTGGTGGAGTGTGACGTCAGGGCTTGCTTCTCATCGCTGCGCAGAGGCAGTTGCAGCGCCGCGGCCACGCCATTGGCCAATTTGTCTTCGATGGTGAACAGATCGGTCACGGGGGCGGTAATGGAATCCCCGGCCAGATTCTTGCCGCTCCTGGCGTCGGTTACGCTGTAAGCGGCGCGCACCAGATCGTCGGACTCCTCCAGGGAAACACTCAGCCCAAGCGTTACCCCTAGCTCTTTGCGGGCTTCCGCGAGAGTGGCGAGTTTTTTATTTTGCAGGGTGCGCGCTGGAACGACTTCCACATCGTGATTCGCGCTCAACTGCGAAAGCTTGGCCGCAACCTCGTCGAGCAAGCCTTCGCCGAACGCAGTGAGCTTGGGATCTCCCGCCTGCGCAACCACCGGCAGCACGGCGATGCTCTTTCGTTGCGGAAGCAATGCAGCCTGAATCGAAGTTGTGGCTCTGGAAGCCGCGAACCGCCGCAGCATTCCGGGCCCCCACACCGCCGCGGCGACCACCAGCAAAATGAGCGCGGCACCCGCCCCCGCCAGCTTCTTCCGTTTGGGCGTCCATTGCGCTGCCGCCTGGGTTGATTTCAGCTTCTTGCCCGATTCGAAATCTTTCTTGAGTTGCAGCAGGTCGTGGCGCATCTCGGCCGCAGTCTGATACCGCAGATCGCGATTCTTCACCAGCGCCTTATCGATGATGTCCTGCAGCCGCTGCGGCAGTCCGGGCATGGATTCCTTCAGCGACAGCGGCGCCTGGCCCAGAATGGCGTGCACGGTCACCGCCCACGTCGGTCCCCAAAATGCCTGCTTGCCCGTCGCCATCTCATAGAGCACCACTCCGAAAGAAAACAGGTCGGTGCGCGCGTCGAGCACCATGCCGCGCGCCTGCTCCGGAGACATGTAGGCAACCGTGCCAATCGCCTTGCCGGTGTGGGTGAGGGTCTCGACCGACAACGTCATTTCGGAACCACCCGCCAGCTCGGCAGCGGTCAGTTTGGCCAGCCCAAAATCAAGAATTTTGACTTGCCCAGGCTCCGTAACGAAGATATTGTCCGGCTTGATGTCGCGATGGATGACGCCCCTGGCATGCGCCGCCTGCAACGCGTCGCTGATTTGCAAGGCCCAGTCGAACAGCGTGCCCAGCGGCACCGGCTGGCTCCCGATCCGTTCCCGTAGAGTCTGCCCCTCCAGATACTGCATCGCGATGAAGGGATGGCCTTTCTCTTCATCGATCTCGTAAATCGTGCAGATGTTGGGATGATCCAGCGCTGAAGCCGTGCGAGCTTCCCGCTTGAAGCGCTCCAGGGCCCGTGTATCGCGGGCGGCATCCTCGGGGAGAAATTTCAAGGCGACCATGCGCCCCAGGCGAACATCCTCAGCCTTATAGACGATCCCCATGCCTCCGGCGCCCAGCTTCTCGAGAATGCGATAGTGCGAGATGATCTCGTCGCTCATGCCCGCCGAACCCCGCTTTGACCGGATAAGTCGCAATGGTACTGAGTTGGCGGACAAGGCGCAATACAGGAAAGGAGGATTCCTGAGCAGATCGAGTTGCTCACCGAATGGACGGGAATCGCGCTACGCGGAGCTACTTTTTCTTGCCGAACTTGCGCGAGATTTCTTCGACGATTTTGGGGCGCAGATCGGCTAGAACGCTGTCGACGATGCTGGCAATGGCGGTATCGGATCCGGTGTCTGCCGTGACGTCCTCAGGACTGCTTTCCGCACCGGCGGCGACAGCTTTGGCAGCCATCTCCTGAGTGGCCACCGGTTCAACCGAGCTGTCGATCGACCCGCGCCAGTTCGCCCAGGCAGCGGCGGTATTGGCGGCGATATCCGGTTCGTTCCTGACCGGCTCTTCCGCAGGTTGGGGTGGCGCCGTGGTCGCGGCTTCGGCGCTCGGAGCAATGCTGGGTTCAGCAGACCGAGTTGAGATTTCGGGCTGAGTGGGAAGCTCCGCCGGCGTACTGTTGTCTTTCGATTCCTCCGCTGGCAACTCATTGGTAGCGAGTTTGGGCTCGTCTTCGATCTTTGGCTTGTCTTTGATCTTAGGCTTGTCTTTGATCTTAGGCTTGTCTTCGATCTTAGGCTTGTCTTCTGGGGCGGCCTCAGCCTGCGCGGTCACAGGTTCATTCTTCTGCTCGGGAACCGCTTCTATGGCCGTGCTCGCTGGCTCCATTGCAACAACGGGAGTCGTTTCCTTTTGCTCAACGTATGCAGCGGACACAGCCTCCACTTGTTCTGCCGCTGCACTGATCGCATCGCTGGCAGCGCTGGCCACTGCTCTCAGAGTCTGCGGCTCTTCCGGTGCGGGAGAAGCCGGCACGGGCAGAACCGGTTCGGAGGACACACTCTCCACGGGGGTTGGGCTTGGTTGCGGCGCCGACGATTCGGGCTCGCCGAAGCCGGTCGCGCTTGCGGAATGACCGGTTTCAGCAGCGGCGAAGGCGGCATACGCCTTCTGCATCTCCTGTTCCAGCGAAACCGCCGTATCTTCCGGAGCCAGCGCAACCGAAACTCCTGTCCAGCGCGATGGCGAAGGAAGCATCTCGGGGCTGGAACCGCCGACGGCCATGGTTACCGGTTCCTCGACAGCCTCAGGCGAAGAGGAATGCGAGTCTGAAGGCGAAGTCGAAACCGCTGCAGGCGTCTCGGCCGGTTTTGCCTCTACCTCCTCATCGGTCTTCTGCTCCGCGAAAGTACTGGCAGGAGTGGCGACCTCAGGCTTCGGCTCCGGGCGAACCTCCTCCCTGCTCTCCGGCTTCGGTACTTCGCTCTCCGGCTTCGGTACTTCGACCGCCGCGGTTGCCGTTGTCGCAAGCTCCGCTTCTGCAATCTTGCTCTCGGCGATCTTGCCCTGCATTTGAGCCGCGGCAGCGGCTAGAGCGGCGATCTCTTCGGGAGTAACGTCCTTCGGCAATCCCACGGGCGCCAACGCACCCAGATCAACCCGTTCTTCCTGCTTCCCATTCCTGGGAGCTTCTGTCATCCTGTGCTCGATCACCGGGCGCAGATCTTTGCTGGCCGGCCTGAAACTTGCGGGCTCCTCCGGCTCTGCTTCTTTTTCTTTTTCCTTTTTCTTGTTAGGAAAACGGATGCGCTCCTTCCAGCCCGAATCCTCATCAACGATCATGCTTCTGTCGAAGCGGCCTTCATCGATGGCTGCGGTGGCGCGGGCAAAGCGGCCTGGCTTCGATGGTTCTGAACGGGGCACAATGCGATCTTCCAGCTTGCTCACAGCGCTGAGCAGTTCGCTGGCTTCGAAAGGCTTCACGATAAATGCGTCGGCCCGGACACGCTTTACTTCCTCCGGCTTGAAAGGCTCAAGTTTCCCCACCGTCAGCAGGATTGGGATTCGAGAGGTCTCGTTCACTTCTTTGAGGCGCTGGCACACCTCCAGCCCGCTATATCCAGGCATGTAAACATCAAGCACGATGACGTCGGGCCGCTGCTCGCCAATTTTTTTCAGCGCCGCGGAACCATTATTGACGGTGATTACTTCGTACCCCGCGTCCGCGAGGATTTTCCGCCCCATGTTCTGCGCGGTCACACTGTCATCGGCAAGCAATATCTTCCGTGCCAAGGTTTCCTCTGATGAGGGGAGATAACGCGAAGGTAACCCGACCTTCAATCTAAGTCAATGATCCTGAAGGGAAGTAACACGTTACCAGTGGTCAACACCTTGTGCGCAAAGAGGTTGACAGCGCAGGTTGTACATTCAAAAGCACTTTAATTGGCACCAGCCCAAGCCGAAGGCTGGGCCGAGCTAATGGCTGAGAGCCAATGGCCGAAAGCTGCTCCTAAAACGGATTCAGCTTCCTCAGCCCCTTCTTTTTCTTCTTCTTGCTGCTGGAAAGGTCCGCGTCCGTAGCGGGAGTATTGTCCGCATTAGCCGCCGTCGCCGCAGAGGAAGGGGACTGCCCGCTCTGAATTTCGTTCACCTGCACCGGCGGTGGTAGCGATGCATCGGCGCCCGTGTCGCTCGGCTTCAATTCGTTGGCGTCGGCAGGCGCATTCGGTGTCAATTCGTTGGCATCATTGGCGGGCGGTGCGGTCCCCGTGGCCGCTGCCCCAAATGGCGAACTGTTACCGCCGGCCGGTGGAGCTGCTTCCGAAGTGCCAGATTCGTTCGGCTTGACAATCTCAACCCCGACAGTCTTGTCACCCACACCGGCGGCGCCAAGAGTCTCCCCGCGTACGATGTCTTTTACCGAAATCGGTTCGGGATCAACCAGAGTCGGTTCCCCCGTTTTCGCGGCTTTGGCAACGTCCGGGCCTTTCTTGATCAAGCCCATCACGCGCTGAGTGATCGAGGCCTCGCTGCGGCTGGCAATTTCCGCCTTATTCTGCGCAACCGCTCCCTTGGTGGGGCGCGGGATCGGCTGGTGTAGCGCGGCCAAACGCTTCCGCGCATCATCGGCGCGATCCATCATGGGATAGCGCGTCAGAATCCTGTCATACTCCTTGGACGCCTCTTTCGTGAGCTCCTGAATGTAACGTCCCTTGACGGCCTCGGTCGCGCAGCCGCGCGGTAGAAAATGTGCGTCGCAGGTCGGGCCCGTCCTTACGCGAGCCAGTTGCCCTTCATAATCCTGTCCCAAAAGATATAGGGCTTCGTCGGCCCGGCTGTACAGCGGATATTTGTCCACTAGGGATTGCAGCCGGGCGATCGAAGCTGGATAGGACTCGCGCAGATAATAGAACCGCCCAATTTCATATTCGCGCTCGGCCAACACTTCCTGCACCTCCAGCAGCCGCTGCTTGGCTTCCGGCACCAGCTTGCTGTCGGGATAGGTCAGAATCATCTTGCGGTATTCGTCTTCGGCGCGCTTGGCGTGGGTGTAGTCGCGATCAGCCTTTTCCATCTGCTGATAGTGGATGTTGGCGATCTTCAACTGCGCCTCGGCAGCTTCCGCCATGTTGGGAAAGAAGATTTCGAAGTCGCTGTATTCCTGCTCGGCTTGCGCCAGGGCTGCAGCCCCGCCTTCGGCGTACCAGGAATCACCTACCGCCAGCTTGGCGCGGGCAATGTACTCGGAATCGGGATAGGTGTTGATCAGAGTCTGCAAAGTAAGGCGCGCCACATCGAAGCGGTTGTGATGCATCGCGTCCATGGCCTTATCGAACAAGACTTTATCCGGCTGCTTGGAGCCGATATTGGCCAGCGGGTTGGAGGACTTCTTGTTGGTGCAGGCCGCACCCAGTGCGAGCAGCATGCCCAGCAGTGCGATCAGCGGGATTCGACGTAGCATAAAACCTCGGAATTGACAGTAATCGGTGGCCAGCGTTCAGTGATCAGTGGTCAGTGAAGAGTGTCAGTGATCAGAAAAATCGCTTTCTACAAGACAGCCACTGGACACTTGCCACTGGCCACTCGTACCTCATACTTTTTCCAGCGCCGCTTCGGTCGCCGCCCTCAGCAGCGCCTCGGCATTCTTCTTTGGATCGCCGCTGCCGAACACGGCGTTGCCCGCCACCAGAATTTCCGCTCCCGCCCGCACCACGTCGGCCACCGTCCCCAGCGCCACACCACCATCCACTTCAATGCGAAAATGACCGCCACGCTGTCCGCGAATCTCGGCCAGCCTGCGCATTTTGTGCAAGGTGGACGGAATGAACTGCTGCGCCCCAAAGCCCGGATTCACCGACATCACCAAAATGTAATCCACGACATCGAGAACTTCCGAGAGCGTCTCGACCGGAGTCGCCGGATTGATCACGACGCCAGCCTGACAGTCGTGACTCTTAATTAGATGCAACGTACGGTTCAGGTGCCGGCAAACCTCCTGATGCACCGACATCCAGTCCGCGCCCGCGTCGGCAAAGGCGGGAATGAAATCGTCGGGATTCTCGATCATCAGGTGGCAGTCCAGCGGCAACTGCGTCGCCTTGCGCAATGACTTGACCACCGGCGGCCCGATCGTGAGGTTCGGAACGAAGTGGCCATCCATGATATCGACGTGGATGATGCTGGCCCCGCCCTCGCCCGCCGCGCGCACCTGCTCGCCAAGCCGGGCGAAATCCGCCGAAAGAATGGAAGGAGCCAGTTCGATCAAACCCGGGTGCCTCAGAACCTGATTTCTTGAACGAGATGCCTGGGCAAATTCTAACACGCGGAAACCCGGCGCGGACTGCCAGATACCTCAGGAAATGCCTTCCGCTGCGCCGCTTTCTCTGCCTCTTATTTCGCAGGCTCCTTCACCATTTCCGCGATCTGTTGCTGGAGTTGCTGATTCATGCGATCCATATTTTTCGTAACGATCGGCATCATGTTCTTCATGGCCTCGGCCATGATTGCAGGCAATTCCCTTAGAACTTTCTGGCCGGTGGGTGCAGAATAAAAGGCAATCAGGGCGTCTATGTCGCCCTTGGTGAAGTGTTTCTGATAGGTGGGCACCATCGCATCCAGCATCTCGTCGAACGGTATCTCCTTCATCATGCTGTCCATGCTTTTGTCCATTCGCGTTTCGAAATCGGCGGGGAGTTTGTCCTTATCCTTCATGTACTGTTCGTGCACCATCTGATGCATGGGTTTCGCCATGGCCGCGACCATCTGCAGCATCATTTCATGCGAATGCATGACATTCAGATACTTCTCTACATCTTCCTTCGAGGCCGGCGAATCCGCTGCGGTTTGGGCAAATCCTGCAATTCCGAGAATCAGGCCGAGAGATAGAGCACCGAGAAAACGCCACACAAAAGCACCTCCGGTAAGTCGCTCAAGATTAATTTATTGTTCGCTTTCAGTCCAATCATTCGTAGCCCCGGGCACGCGTGGTACTCTCGTCCGGCGTGTTCTTCCCCACCCAATTCGCGCCCACCGCCTGCAGTGTGGGCGCCGTGTTTTTGTGGGGAGCGTCCGACTTTGCCGGAGGATATGGCTCTCGCCGCGCCAATGCCTTCGTGCTCACCGCCTTCTCTCACGTTTGCGCCTTTGCTCTGATGCTAGGCATTGCCCTGGGAGGGCGGGGCTCATTGCCGAATCTCGCTAGTATCGTTTGGGCCCTGATTGCAGGCTCAGTCGGAGGCTTCGCGCTGGCGATTTTCTACGGCGCGCTGGCTTCCGGGCAGATGGGCCTCACCGCTCCGATCGCGGCCCTGCTGGGCGCGGCCATTCCTACCCTCGCCGACGTGGCCATCGAAGGCGCCCCCAGCCCCTGGTCCCTCGCGGGATTTGGTCTCGCCATTCTGGCCATCTGGCTGATTACGCGTCCTGAGCCCGAAATCCAGAACGACGAATCCGGGCATCCCAAGGGAGTGGTCCGAGCCGCGCTTGCCGGGGTCGGCTTCGCCGGATTTTATCTCTGCATTCATCAGGCGAGCGGTTCAGCCCCCTGGATCGCCGCCGCCTCAAGAATTGGCTCGTTTACGTCTACGGCAATTGCGGTCGCCGTCATTCGCGCTCCACTGAAACTGGACCGCCCGGCGCTGCGATTTGGAATGATTGCCGGATTCTTTGACGTCACCGCCAGCGCCTTGTTCATCTATGCCAATCAACGCGGACGTTTAGACGATGCTGTCGTCATTACCTCGCTTTATCCGGCAGTCACCGTCCTGCTGGCGCGACTGGTTCTGAAAGAACACTTCAGCCGATGGAAATTTATTGGCCTCCTGGCCGCGCTCGCAGCCGTACCCTTGATCGCAGCCGGTTAGCCCCAGGTTTCCACGATCTACGCGGATTTTGCAGCGGCGGAATTTGCTTTGCTGGAAAGGTCCAATCCGCCAGAATCCGTGGTAAATCTGTCGCGCCTTGCGGTAGCATCGCAGCGTGGCGCTGCTCGAAATCCGCAACCTCACCAAAATCTTCCCTGACGCCGACTCGGCCTTCGGTGGCAAGTCTCACGGCGGAGTCCGCGCGGTCGACGACGTCTCCCTCGACATTCACGCCGGGGAGACGCTTGGGTTGGTCGGCGAATCCGGCTCCGGCAAGAGCACGCTCGGACGCCTGATCCTTCGCCTCATCGAGCCCACCTCAGGCATGATCCGTCTCCAAGGTCGTGACCTTCTCTCGGCCAGCCACGGTGAAATGCGCCGCCTGCGCCGCGATCTGCAGATTATTTTCCAGGATCCATTCGCGTCGCTCGATCCGCGCTTTCGGGTCGAAGAAATTATCGCCGAGCCGCTGAGAACTCACCCCGAGATGACTGCGCCCGGGTCGCGCGGCCTCAGCCAAAATCAAATTCGCGTTCGCATTGCAGAATTACTGCACGCCGTTGGCCTCGATGAATCGGCACGAACCCGCTATCCGCACGAATTTTCCGGCGGACAACGGCAGCGCATCGGCATCGCCCGCGCCTTGGCGCTGCGGCCAAAATTCATCGTATGTGACGAACCCGTTTCCGCCCTCGACGTCAGTGTGGGCGCCCAGATCGTGAATCTCCTGTCCCAACTGCAACGCGACTTCGGCTTGACCTATCTATTCATCTCCCATTCCATGCCGGTCGTACGCTACCTCTCCACCCGCATTGCCGTCATGTATCGCGGGAAAATCGTCGAGGTCGGCCATACCGAGCAGATCGCCACCCATCCCGCCCACGCCTACACCCGCAGCCTTCTCGCCGCCACTCCGCAAATCTCCGTTTAGACTGGTACTAGCCGGCGAATCTTCCAGAACTTTGCAACCAATTCACCGTCTGCCCACTCCAACCGTTTTTTGAGGAAATTTCTTTTGGCCACTTCCGATTCCACTTCTTTCCTCGCGGCTCCAGCCGGGCATCTTTCTACCCGTGATTCCCTGGAAGTCAGTCTGGGCTTTGCCGGGATCATGGCGATCCTGTGGCTCCCGACCCACGACCAGCTCATCTTTGGCCCCATCGCGTTGCTAGTCCCGTTGCTTCTGGTGCTGGCCCGCCGGCCCTCGCTCAATGAACTTGGCCTGGGTTTGCGGGGATTCGTCTCTTCTCTCTGGATTCTTCCTGCCGCGATCGGACTGATGTTCGCGGGCGTGCTCCTTGCCAAAAAAATCGGCACCTTCCACCCGCTCTACAATGCCGATCTCACCCACATCTACGGCTACGTGCTGTGGACGATGTACCAGCAGTTTTTGCTGCAGGATTTCTTCATGCCCCGGCTCACCCGCCTGCTCACCGGCGAGATCGCCATCACCGTGGCGGCCGTGCTGTTCGCCGTGGCGCACCTGCCGAATCTCCCGCTGGTCGCGGCAACCCTGCTTTGGGGAGCGGTTTCCTGCACTCTCTTCCGCCGTTACCACAATCTTTACCTGCTCGGCTTGGCGCAGGGACTGCTGGGCCTCTGTTTCGCCGTCTGCGTTCCCGACTCCCTGCTTCATCACATGCGCGTTGGGCTGGGATTCTTTCACTATCATGCATGAATACAGGGGACAGGGGACAGGGGTCAGGGGTCAGGGGTCAGGGGTCAGGGGTCAGGGGTCAGGTTCAGTGAAGAGCGCGCCCGATCACTGCCCACTGATCACTGACCACCGACCACTGATCTCTGGCCACTACTATCCGCTAGCCCCTGATCCCTGACCCCTGCATCTCAAAACCACCACGACCACAACCAGTCCACGCAAGTATGCGTAATGGTCGAGGCGGGCACGCGGCGATTTTCGCGCCAGGCCCGACCGTAGAAGATTCCTGCAATCGTGGCCAGAATGACGTAGCGCCAGTTGAAGTGGGCAGAGCGCTTGTTGAAATGCGATAGCCCGAACAGCAATGACGCAGTCAAAAGCGCTGCCCTCCGCCCCATTCGACGCTCCAGAAAATTCTGCACCCAGGCGCGGAAGAAGAGTTCCTCCGGCACCGCGACAAAAACAAAAATGCCTGCCCAGGTGAGGAACGCTTGACCGATCGCGGGCCGGTTCGCATGGGGATGAATGAATCCCAGCCCCATACCTCCAGCCAGCACCAGCGGCGCGAAGAATACCAGTTCGCGCAAGCCAGTCTTCCAATCGCTCCAGCGCAGATGGAAATCGAACCCCATGCCGCTTAGCTGGCGCATGCCCAGGAATCCGTACAAACCAGCGTCCACCAGCAACAAGTTGCCTAAGCCGCGCATTCCTGCAGGCCAGGCGCTGTCGAACCACCGCAAATCGACGGATAGCCCCAGAACCAGCAGGATGAGCGCATCTCGCCAGTTGCCGCGTTGCTGGGGATCGGCGACAGCTGCTTGCGCCAGCAGCCGGGCCATGATCACGGGCAAGGCAACATAGAAAACGATCCACTCCCAGCGCAACCTGTGCGCCGAAGCCGAGAGAATGGCATAGGGCACCGCGCACAATGCCGGCACGCCGAAGCGCAACCAGGCAGGCCAGCCCGTCACCGTGCGGGTCACGCGCTCATTGGCAAATCCAAACGCCGCCGCCGGAACCAATTCGATGGCCAAAACCCCGATTGCCAGTGGCGTCACGTTGGTCATGGGCACCATCTTATCGGTGCCGGCGACTCGCGGTCGAGAACGTCACCCGTACTTTCCTCAGCGCCCCCGAACTCGCGTGAGTGAAACCCTTGCCTCGAATAGCAATGCCGACTAGAATTCCGTGGAATTCCTGCCAGGAGGCACTATGGCTGTTACTCCGCTCCCTCCCGTCCCAGCTCCCAATTCGGCTCCGGTCGCGCCACCGATGTCGGAAGGCGCACGCATCATCAACACCTTCATTGCGCCATCCAAGACTTTCACCGACCTGCGGCGAAGCGCCGCCTGGTGGGGACCATGGATTTTGATCTCCATTGTTTCGCTGGCATTCATGTACACGATTGGAAGACAGGTTGGCTTCGAACAAATCAGCAAGAATCAGGTTGAGCGTTCCAAACAGGCCGATCAGTTTGACAAACTCCCGCCCGACCAACAAGCCCAGCGGCTGCAGCTTTCCGCCAAGATCATCAAATTCTTTGTCTACGGCAGCCCGGCCCTGATTCTTTTCTACTTCCTGATTTCGACGGTCGCGCTGTGGGCGACTTTTAAAGTAGGAGCGGCAGCCGACACCACATTTGGCCAGGCCTATGCCATCGTCATGTATTCTGGACTTCCCGGCATCATAGGGGCGATTCTCGGTATAGTCGCGCTCTTCGCCGGCATAAACCCCGAGGGTTTCGACCTCAATAATCCGGTCGGAACCAATCTCGCCTATTATCTTGATCCGGAAACCACCAGCAAGTTCTTGCGCGGCATGGCGTCATCGCTGGATGTGATCAACATCTGGACGATCATCCTGATTGGCATCGGATTCTCCTGCACCAGCAAGGTCAAGCGCTCGACCGCCATCACCATCGTCGCCGTCTGGTACATCGGCTTCAAGCTATTGACCTCGGGGCTGGCGTCGCTGAGCTAGATGATCGTATGCCGCTTCCGCGCACCCGCTCAGTCCGCGATTGATTCGATCGCATCCACGATCTCGGCCGGCAGTGTCAGGGCGATGCTATCCAGGTCCTGCCGCATGTGCTCGGGATTCGAAGTTCCGGTGAGCGGCAGAATGCCAACCGCTCGCGCGAAGCCAAATACAACCTCCTCTGGAGTTGCATTCAGTTTCCTGGCGAGAGCGATAAACGACGGATGCTGCCGAACCTCGGGATTGGCGGTGAGCAGCGAAAATCCTTGATAAACCAGGTTGCGCTCTCGGCAGAAAGAGCGCAAATCGCGGTCCCAGCCGAAGCGGGCGAAGCAGCGGTTCTGAACGAATGTTGGAAGTTCGGCGTGCGACGCCTCCATTTGCTCCAGATGCCGCAGTGACACGTTGCTGACGCCCAGCCAGCGCGTGCGGCCGGCGGCGCGCTCCCGCCGCATCGCTTCCCAAACTTCCGCATCCGCGTCACTCCACTCGCTGGACGAAGGCCCATGCAGTACAAAGCTATCGAGATGGTCTGTCCCCAGATGTTCCAGCGAGCTGGCCAGCGATTGCACGACCTGCACGGAAAGTGAAGCGGCCGGATCGTAGGGCAGGCGATGATCCTGCCCGCGCTGATAGGTGAATTTCGTTTGCAGGAAGACATCGGCGCGAGTCACGATGCCCGCTCGATATGCGGCGGCCAGTCCCTCTCCCACGCCCGCCTCGAAGTAATGCCGCCGCTGGTTGGCGGTATCGATTCCGCGAAAGCCCGTGCGCACCGCCAACTCGGTCAGTGCGGCGGTGCGCTCCTCTTTCCAGGCGGTTCCATAAAGAAAGTCTGGAATTGAGCTTTCGTGAGACATGCGCGTCATTGTGCCATGAACGAAGCCAGCCTTGTGCATGCAAGTCGCTTCATTCGCCTTGCAGGCCAAGACCTGAGTAGAATGGGGGCACGGAAAAAACGGCAGGAGGAAAATTATGAAACGCTTACTTTGTGTTTTCCTGGTCTGCGCAGCCACCGCGGTTTTCGCGCAAGAAAAAAATCCGGTCACCTCGGCCGTGAAGCAGATGTTGCCGCGCCAGGCCAAGAATATCGTGGCCGCTGCCGAAGAAATGCCCGCGGAGAAATATTCCTACAAACCTACGGAACAGCAGATGCCTTTCGGCCATCTGATCTTGCACATTCTCGGAACCAACAACACGTTGTGCTCGAAAATTGGAGACATTGCCGAACCCAAGCCTCCCGTGCCGCTGAAGGAATCCGACGGGAAAGACAAGCTGGTCGCCGCGCTGAAGGCGAGTTTCGATTTCTGCACCACGGCTCTGGACAAAGTCGATGACTCAAAGCTGGGGGATGAAGTCGAGTTATTCGGCGGCCACAAAGGCACGCGGGCCGCTGCGCTGATCATCCTTGCCAGTTCATGGTCCGATCACTACAGCTCCGAGGCCATGTACTTACGCCTGAACGGGCTGCTGCCTCCGACCGCGCAACCGAAGAAGTAGGGCGAGTCGAAACTTCGTTAGAACTGAAACCTGAGGATTAGCGGCTGTTCACTAACCACGGACGCACGCGCCGGATCACCGACTCTGGCGCGTCAGCCTCCAACTCGACCGCACCATCCCGATACTTTCGCGAATAAATCCGCGCCCGCGCTTCCAACAGCGCCAGCATCTTGCCTTCCTTCTGCGGCACCCGCAGATGCACGCGGCTCACCTGATCTTCTTCGATCATTTTGTCGATGCGTTCGAGCAACATTTCGAGCCCCGTGCCTTCGATGGCCGAGACATACACAGTCTTCGAATCGTGGCGCGCGGCATCGGCCTGCAACGAACGCGCCACCTCCTCATCCAGCAAATCGACCTTGTTCATCACGCGCAGCCGCGGCTTCTTTTCCGCGTCGAGTTCTTTCAACACGATCTCGACCTGCGCGTCCTGCTCCGCCGAGAGCCGGCTGCTCGCGTCCGAAACTTGCAGGATCAGCGATGCCCGCTGCACCTCCTCGAGCGTCGCGCGAAAAGCGGAAACCAGCGTATGCGGCAGGTTGCGGATGAATCCTACCGTGTCCGACAGCAGCACTTTACGTTTCGAGGGCAGATCCACGCCGCGTATGGTCGGATCTAACGTGGCGAACATTTTCGGCGACGATAAAACTCCGGCACGCGTCAGAGCGTTGAACAACGTCGACTTGCCGGCGTTCGTATAACCCACCAGCGCTACCGTCGCTACCGGCGCCGATTCACGCCGCTGCCGCTGCTGCGCGCGAATGCGCCGGACACTTTCTATTTGCTGCTCGACGTGCCGCACGCGGCGCGCGATTTTTCGCCGGTCGGTTTCGAGCTTGGTTTCACCCGGACCGCGCGTCCCGATGCCGCCGCCCAGTTGCGACATCTCCACGCCGTGCCCAGCCAGCCGCGGCATCATGTAATGCAATTGCGCCAGTTCGACCTGCAATTGGCCTTCGCGGGTGCGCGCATGCCGCGCAAAAATATCGAGAATCAACTGGGTGCGGTCGATCACCCGCCGGTGAATAATCTTCTCGATATTCCGCTGCTGGGATGGGCTGAGATCGTGATCGAACAAAAGAACGTCGGCATTCACCGCCGCGGCCGCACCCGCGATCTCTTCCAGTTTGCCCGCACCGATTAAAGTTGCCGGATCGGGCCGATCTCGCCGCTGCAGAATTTCACCCACCACCTCCGCCCCGGCACTCTCCGCCAAGGTGCGGAGTTCTGCCAGCGACTCGTCCGCGTCAAACTCGGGAATGGTCGGCTTGCCATTCGTCCTGGGCGCTCCGGCTGCACCATCCTGTCGCGCCGTTTGCGCAGCATTCTGCGCCGCTTCGCGCGCCGCGGTTGCCTGGGCGGTGACGCTGCCCTTCCCGCGCCGGCTGCGCACATCGAGGCCCACCAGAAACGCGCGTTCCCGCTGCGGCTCCGCAGTCGCGGTTGCGAAGGACACACGCCTGCCGGCACGCGCCGTGTCGCGGGATTTCTTGCGCTGAGAACTTCGCAAAGCCGAAAAAGCCTGCCTTAACTCTTACCCTTCGGTGCCTGAGGCGCTGGCCGCCACCGGCGCTGCTGCCGGCGACGCCACCTTCTCCGGATGCGCCGAGGACACATGCGTCGACGCCACCCGTCCCATCACCACGGTCGAGATGGCATGCTTGAAGATGAGTTGCTCCTGACCGTTCGCCTCCAGCACGACGGAGTACTTGTCGAAGGAGCGGATGCGGCCCGTCAATTTCACCCCGCTGAGCAAATAAATGGTGATGCTTGCTCGCTCTTTGCGGGCCGTATTAAGGAAGGAATCCTGAATGTTCTGCGCCGGCTTATTGCTGTCCATAGCCGATCTCCTTGATTGTGAACTGCGACCTTTCCAGCCTGCCAGCCCCACAGTGCGCTGCGGGGCTGGCTCAAATCTACAGCATGTTCCTGGAAGCCTTCGGGCGGCTACAGGAACAAGGGGGGACAAACCGCGCTGCCGGCGCCTCCATTCCGCAGGGCGCCGCAGCGGGGCAGATGTCAGTACGATACGGCGATCCGCGCCGCTTTTCAACCCGGAAGTTACCTCACGCCGGTTATTTGTTGACAGCAGCGGCGAGCGAAGCGCAGACTTTCCTCGACTCGCGGAGCCCGGGTCAACCGAGCCTCGGCGAGTATCTTTTTCCCTTCAGTTGTCTTGCTGTCGCTCGTCGGACGGCTGTGGCCGTGGCTGCTCGACGATGGCAGAACCTGTCCGAGCACGCCGGAGGAGAGCCGATGCATCACTTCGTTCACGCAGCAGCCCTGATAGTAACTCCCACCATTACGGGCCGGGAAGCCACCCAGCTCATTCTGCGCTGGTTCCACTTCATCGCGGGCATCTTGTGGGTCGGCCTGCTCTATTTCTTCAACCTGATCAACGTCCCGTTCATGAAGCAAGTGGACGCCGCCGCGAAACCCAAGATTTTCCAGAACCTGACTCTGCCCGCGCTGAACTGGTTTCGCTGGAGCTCGCTGCTGACCGTGTTTTTCGGCTTCTGGTATTGGGGACAGTTCTACCTTGGACCCGATGCGATACGCCAGGGCGTCAGTGAGGGCCGCGCCATCGGATTCTTCCTGTCGCTCTGGCTGCTGGTCTGGTTCATTCTGTTCATTGTGATCAGAAAGCTCGCGCCCAGCGGCTACGTGCTCGGCGTCCTTACGATCATTCTCGTTTATGCTGCGGGCTGGCTGTTTGTGAACCGCACTCCGGTCGGCGGAGACGACAACCACGTGCTCTGCATCGGCGTCGGCGGAGGCATGGGCATCGTGATGCTGTTCAACGTCTGGGGAATCATCTGGCCGAGCAATAAGAAGATTATCCGGGGAACGTTGGCGGGCACTCCTCCGGCGAATGGTCCGGCACTGGCGCGGCAAGCGTTCCTGGCCTCGCGCACGAATTTCTTTTTATCGGTGCCGCTGCTGTTCTACATGGCGGCTAGCTCGCACTTCTCGAGCACGGTGATTTTCGGGAAGTAGAGGCCGGGAGGTAGAGATTTGGATCGGGCATCGCTTCGGTAATGCCTTGATTCGAGTCCACAGGGGCTGAAGCCCATCTTCGAGCGCGCCTGATCGCGGCGCTGAAGCGCCGCTCTTCCACGGCTGGGTCTGCAGCACCTCGCACGGCGCGCTCGTTACCTAGCACGGCCGGTGCAGCAGCATCTCGGGCTCATGGCAGGCATAGCCAGCGAAGCCAATTTATTGTTGGCCTTGAGGAAACATGCCTGAAGAGCTGTCGGAAATCTCGCATTTTGGAATAGTACTTACTTATTGGTAACCACCTACCCCCCTCCCCCCTCTTTTCCTCTTTTCGCTCCCGATCTATTGGAATCTTCAAGTTACGCAATTTGGGCCCGCAAAATCTTAGGAACAAATAACTTAGCGTCGGCGGCGCGGCTGGAGCCACGCTTAGCGCTTGCGTGAATCATGGAACAAAGGCAGGGGCGAGCGCAAGGGCAGATGTCACATCCAGGCTGTGGAAAAGCAGTGGTCAGAGGATGGTGGTCGGTCGGTGGAACTTGGTCGGTGGGCGGTGGTCAGTGGGAAGTGGTCAGTGGCTTGGGGCGTTCGTACTGGATCGGCACGAGTGAAACTTCTTCCCTTCCCGACTGTCTCGGACGCAGGGTCCTTCGACTACGCAGGACGGTTCGCTGCGCTCACCGTTCTGCTTCGCTCAAGATGACAGATTTTTAGGGGCGCTAGAGGACCGGGATGTCGGGCCGCATGTTCGTGCTTCGTAAATTTGTTCAGGCTACGACCGGATACAACCATCTCCAATTAATCTCTAAATTCCAGCACGAAAGCCGGCCATTGTTCTGATTTCGTAAGGTTCTTCGAAAAGAACCTTTAGCGCGCGGATTTTGGCATATGTTTACTAGCTCCCGTTTACCCAACCTCTAATCGAGAGTTGGTCTTATGAGCGTCTTGGAGAAGCGTCTCGAAATTTCCGTCAACGTCGCCATCTTGTGCGCATTCCTTATGGTTGCGGCCTTGGCTGGGCAGAGGTTCTGGCTCGCTCGCTCGGCGGATAGGCTTTCAGGGCCCGAGATTGGGGCCAAGGTTTCCCTCGCTGGAGTGGACTGGACGAAATCTGGTCGCACCTTAGTCTTGGCGCTCAGCACCACTTGCCACTTCTGCAGCGAAAGCGCTGAGTTTTACGAGAGGCTCGTTCCAGAAGCGACAAACCATGGAGTCCCTATCGTTGCTGTTCTGCCCCAACCGACGGCAGAGGGCCGTTCGTATCTAGATGGGCTGGGCCTGCATGTCCAAGACGTCATTCAGACTCCGCTGACGGCTGTTGATGTTGTGGGAACGCCTACACTCCTCGTCATTGACAGAACGGGAAAGATAAGCAAGGCATGGGTGGGCAAGCTTGCGCCTAAACAGGAAGGACAGGTGCTCGCCAGCCTGCAATGATTCCCGCGACTGGCATCAAGTTCTGGCCTGAACGCGGCCAGAAAGAAGGGGCAATACCATGAAAGCATTTGCGCAAGGAAAGCTGACAAAGAAACTATTACTTCTGGCTGTACTGGCTGGCTGCCTGACCTACCTGCGACAACCAGACCGGGCACACGCGTGGACCTGTGACGACGGGTGCATTTCAGTATGGTTGCAGTGCAAAGCCCAATGCAATGGCAACCAGAGCTGTATTAGCACTTGTACCACGCAAGAGCAGGAGTGTTTCAATGAATGCAAGGGCCTCTGACTCCAGATGCCTGCTGTAAAAGTCCGATTCATTGAGGCGGCCCTCAATCTTGGGCCGCCTCCCTTCTTCCAGCCACAAGGGCGACAGGATCCTCGGTCGCGACCCGACTCCTCGCGCCCTTCCTCGCCCCCTTGTGGCCACACCGGTCGTTCTTGAGTGTCGCGGGTGCTGACGGTGGGAATCCCAGTCTGCTTCCAATGATGAACACTGGTAATCCAGCCCTTAGCCGATACGGGACTCATGACACCCCGCATCAACCCGAACCAGCTGCTCATGCGGCCAGTTCACCGAAAAAAGAAAGGGAGCCGGAAGACCGGCTCCCTTGGGTTTGTAACCACAGGGGGTTAGAAGGTGAACTTCGCCCCGATGCGGATGTTGCGCGACAGTTGCCACACGTTCGGCAGGCCGTACTGCGAGTTCTGGATCAGTCCGTACTGATTAGCAATCGCTTGCGGGTTGTACCCGCCCTCGACCTGCTTGTAGAAAGGAGCGCCGGTGAAGATCTGGCCATCGAAAAAGGTGGCGTTGAGCCAATCTGAGTCGATGCCTGCCCAGTTGGCCACGACAGCATGCTGGTTGAGCAAATTGGTCAGCGTGCCCGAAATGGTGAGTTGCTCGCGCTCGTTGTTCTTGTTGAGTTTGAACGCGTGCTGCAGGTTCAGGTCGGTCTGGGTATACCACGGAGTCCTGCGCGCATAGGGGTTGCCGAACGTTACCGCACCCGTCGCGTCAGTCGTAGTATTGACGTACTGGCCGTGGCCCCAGATATAAGTACCTTCGATTGTCCCCCCGCCGTATCCAATGTTAGCCCAGGAGCTTATCGGGCTGCCCTCGTAGGCTACCTGGAAAATGCCGATGGTTGTCGTGCCGGCTTTCCAAGGCAAATTGTAGTAAATGTTGCCCTTCAAAGCGTTGGGGCGATCAGTCGGCAAGGGTCCGGCGTTGGACTGGCCCTTGTAGTTGAAGTAGTAGATCGGCTCGTCGAATGCACGGGTGGTGTTGGGCGAGTCACGACCGGTGATACCCCCGTCGAGTTGGTCGGTGGTAGTCAGGCCGGTGTAGTTGCCCCACAGGCTGCTCCAGGTGTAGCTGAGCATTCCGGCCCAGCCGTGGCTGGTGGTCTTGGTCAGCCGCACTTCCAAGCCGTCATAGTTGCGAATCGCGGTTGGATTGTTGGGGCAACCCCCGTTTGCACAGATGCCGGTCGGGTCGAACCCATTCGTGGGATCGAAGGGAGGAACTCCGAGGCCGAAATCTGAGCCCAGTCCCCTCAGGTAGGCAGCGTAGCCGTCGAGGGTCTTATTCACTCCCTCGCCCGGGTTCACGATGTTGTAGTACTCGAAGCAGCAAGGGGCCGACAGCGAGGCGTCCTCGATGATGTGGTCCAGACGACGGCGGTCATAGCGGACTTCGAGGGCTATATCCGGCTTGATCTGATAGTCCCAGCCCGCCACATACTCGTGCTGCCGGTACGGCTTCAAATTCGGCATGACCGGTTCCTCGGGCCGGAGGTTGTTGTTTTCAATCAACTGCGTGGTCTGGTCGGCGGGATTGACGTTCGTAAAGACATCCGGCACCACGCCGTTCGCAAAGTTTGCTCCAACGTTAGGGCCGGCAGTTGGGCAGGCGCGTTGCTGGTTTAACCCGGGACCAAAGAATTGGAATGTGGCGTCAGAGTAATTGAAGGTTCCGCTGGAATCGGGGCCGATGGGATAATAGCACCGATTCCAAAGCTGTGCGCCGTAGGAGCTCTGGGCGAGCAAGAGTTTCATGACGTCGTTGACGACACCATAGCTGCCGAAGATCTTCATCTTGCCATTAGCGGACCCCCAGGCAGCACCCAGGCGCGGCTCGATTTTGTCGCTCCACGAGAAATCGATGGTTCGGATGGTCGAGGTTCCGACTCCAGCAGGGGCCGGCAGGGCCTCTTTCTCAATGCGAACGCCGAGGTTAAGAGTCAAGCCCCTGCCTACGGTCCAGGCATCCTGCACAAAGAAAGCATGGTTGTTGTCGATGGCGGGCGCGTATCCTCCAGACTGGTTCTTCAGGATGGTGGCAAAGTCATTACTGTACCCCACGCCGTACTGGCCGGCGCAAAGGCCTCCAGTGTAATCCGTCCCGTTGAAGTATGGATTTGCCGCGAGTTGAGCGCACTGCCCGGCGCCGTAAGCGGTAGACGGATAATAGTTGTAGCCTGGGATGTCTATCGCGACAAATTGAGGGATGTTGCCGTGCTGACTAATGATGTTCCACAGACGGTTGTATTGGTAACCGACCTTGAAATTGTGAGTTCCGGCCCAGCCGCCCTTGAAGAACGCCACGTCCTCATTCAGTTGGTAGTGTTTGCTGGCATTCACGTCGGTGTAGCTGCCATCGTAGGCATTGGTGTTTGCGCTAGGCAGTTGTAGCGGGACCGGCATCGGGTTGCCCAGATTATCAGTCAGTCCCGGCGCTCCGACCACAAAAAGATCAACACCGGTGGTGGGCCAGCCGAAGTCGTGATAGTTGGTGAAGAAATAGCCGAAGCGAGTGGTGGAGACGATCTTTGGCGTCAAGCTGATGTCAGCGCCGAAGTTATAGGTGGAGTTGGGTTGAGAGAACCCGATGCCGTTGGAATAGGCCTGAATCGGGGTATTGATGGACGTGTTCAGGTAATTTGCGGCTGCCTGGCTGGCAATGGGATCGCGTCCCGGCAGGTTGGCGCCGGTTTCGCGCTGGTACTGATAGAGCCATGATGCGAAGACGCGGATCTTCTGGGTAAGCGTGGCGTCCAGCCGGGCTGTACTTTCGTACAAGGTGCTGCTCTGGTTAAATTGCTGCGTGCCCAACGATGAATTCCCTGGGTAGACAGCGGGGGTAAAGTTTACCGATCTTCCAAGAGTCTGAATGAAAGGCTCAAAGCCAGCGAAGAACCAGAGACGATCTTTCAGAATAGGCCCGCCGATGGTGCCGCCGGGCTGAATATATTTGAAGCGGTCTCGCCGGGGGATGTAGATCTGAGGACTATTCTCGCCGGTTACGGGGTTTGGAGTGGCATCGTTGGGATCGTAACGCAACGTGCCGTTGGGAGACCCGTCCATGGCGTCGGACTCATAGGTACCATAAAGCGAACCGTGGTAGGCGTTGCTGCCCTTCTTCATGACGACGTTAACGACGCCACCGAGGGCTCCGCCGTAGGCCGCTTCGATGCCCGAAGTCTTGACCTGAACTTCCTGAATGAAATCGAAGGGCACCTGGGCCTGAGAAGCACCACCAGAGATGTTCTCGGTGTCCTGACCTTCGACGAGGTAGGAACTCTCCGAATCGGCCGAGCCGCCGATCATATACCCGTTGGCGAAGCCGTTGCTGCTGCTGCCGGGAATCGAGCCGCCTGTGCCGCCCATCGCCAGTGAATCGCCAGCCAAAGGTTCATTTCGGGCCATGGGCGCGAACTGAATCACCGACTGAAAGCTGTAGCCGTGGGGAACGTCGTTGAGAACATCCTGCGTGACGTTGGTCTGGTTCGTGGTGGTGGTGGTGTCAATGACCGGGGCTGCGCCTGTCACTTCCACCACTTCCGCGGCCGTGCCAACTTCCAGCGTGAGATCCAGGGTAGGCAGGTGGCCGACTTCCAGCCCGATGCCTTCGCGCTTTACGGTCTTGAAGTTCTTGGCTGAGACGGTAATGGAATAGGTTCCAGGCGGCAGGTTGGCGAACCGATAATATCCGCTGGAATCCGTGTCCAGGGCCTTACTTCCTTCCAAGCTGGTGCCCGTGACCACGACGTGGGCGCCAGCTACGACCGCACCGCTGGTATCCTTCACCGTGCCTTGCAGGCCGCCCGTGGTTTCCTGGGCGAACACAAACACTCCCGATAGCAACAAGGCCATACCAGCCAACAATGCAAAAAGCCTTATGGATGTGCTAAATCGCATCTCCTGCCTCCTTAGAAATTTTCACTTGCTCGGAATCGGATCCAGCGCTGGCCGGTGACGCCTGGGCACAAGTGGCGCGATCCGATGAACTTGCAACTCTGTCGAGACCCTCGAAATTGAACTGTGAGAGCTGGGAAACTAGATCAACTACCAACCATTCGTCCGTCTGTCGCGGACTCTATCAATTAATCGCTAGCAATCTGCAATGGTGCAAACTGATCTGGGGCACACAAAATCCGAACCTAACTCTAATGCAACTCTCAATCCAAACAAGTAACCAAACAAGTACCTTGTTTCTAAGGGGTTAGTGTTGAGACCCGAGCAGCTTGGTACTGAAATTGGTATAAAGCAAGAGGGAGCAGTATGAGTTTTCGTAGATTTTATAGGATTTGGACAACGCCGCGGGATTTTAGCGATGCTTCCTGGTGGGATGGGTCGCCACTTCTCCGGGTGCCAGCACTCGACGCACGATCGGGGTGTTCATCTTGTATTTCCGCTCGGTAATGTTGCCCGCGTCATCTTTCACCAGGAGAATGAAAACCGGCAGCATGCCCTCCTTACCGAAATCTTCCTGAGTGACCGTCACCGGCAGAACTCCATTGAGGCCGTGCTCGCGGTAAGCGGTTTCATATCGATGTCTTCGCACATTCCAGGTAAAGACCCGGAGCTGATCGAAGTCGTAAGGCAGGCCGTCGTGGGGCTCGGTGAGCAGACAGACGTATTGCGGGACTTTCTTGTCTCCGTCTGGCACCTCATCCAAGACGAAAAACGCGACGAAGCGCTGGCCTTCGGCGTACTGGGCGATGTCCAGGGGAACGTCAACATCCACCATGCGGGCCAGCACCCATCCCACGCGGCCTTGATCGTCGCGCACCAGCCACCAGTCTTCGAGTACAGGACCGGACGGGGCTTTGCCGGCCCTGGCGGCAACCGGCTTTGGCGCAGGGGCCACGCCGGGCTGCTTTTCCGCGGTGGCGCGCTGCAGAATCGCAACCTTCGCGCCCGAGGCCAGCTGATAAAGATGCTCGGTCTCGCGTCCGGGAGTGATGTGCAGATTGGTTTCGTTGCGCAGGACCCCGGGCTCCTGTACGGGATCATTCTGATGGTCGCGGGTGAGTTTTTGCAGGCCGTCGAAGGTTTTCTGATCTACAAGGAACCGCTCTTCGATCCAGCCTTCCAGACCGCTGGCAGTGTGCACGCGGGCAAAGCGCTTCTCCCGCTCCAGGATTTCCACCCGCTCGCCGTTCTTCACGGTTCCAACGCGGTTATAGACGGCGGCCACCTGGTCGCGGAGAGCTGCCTGCGGCGCCGACACATAGGCCACCTCCAGCACGCGCCGCCGGCCTCGACCGCACCCCTGCAGGGACAGGAAGCCGGCGAGCGTGAGCATCAGCGCCAGCCAGCCCAGACGCGATGAGCGAAACGGTTTCGGCATCAGCAACATCACAGCAAAAATCAGGGAACACTCAACTATATCGCGTTGCGGCACGAACTTTCCTGCACGAAGGTTTACGCCGATTGCACATGCCACGCCTGACATCTCGGACGCTTTTCGGTTACCATTGGATCAAGCTTTTGTTGTTCGAGGTGGGACGCTCAGGCTTCCTGTGGGAGCGGGCTGGCGTCTAACATTAAGTTGGGGATTACGTTCCAGGAAGTATTCGGAATCATGATGAAAAACACCTTCGCTGGTTTCTCGGTATTTTTGGCTTTGTTCTTGTCCGCCGCGCTTTGCGTTTTCGCGCAGGACACTGTCGACTCGGTGCTGCGCCCGCCCAAGGGATCGCAAGTCGCCATCGTGGTCTTCGAGGACCTGCAGTGTCCTATGTGCCGCCGCACCGCGCCACTGGTCGAGCAGGCCTCCAAGACGTACAAGATTCCGGTGGTGCGCCACGATTTCCCGCTGCCCATGCACAACTGGTCGTACCAGGCCGCGGTGATGGCGCGCTATTTCGATACGGAATCCAAGGCTCTGGGCAACGAGTTCCGCGATTACATTTTCCAGAACCAACTGGAAATCAATCCTCAGAATCTGCGCTCTTTTGCCGACAGGTTCGCCGCCGAGCACAAGACCAGCCTGCCCTACATTATCGATCCCAATGGAAAGCTGGCGGCCGAAGTCAATGCCGACCGCGATCTGGGCAAAGCCATCAACCTCGACCACACGCCCACGGTCTACATCGTCAGCAGCCGCAATCCCAACAAGCCTTACATCGAAGTCAAAGACAACAACCAGCTCTACTCGACCATCGACGCAATGATGAAAGAGTAGAGAATCCAATTGATGATTGTTGATTGATGATTGTCGATTTAAAAACTCCCGATTCAGGGTTTTCATTCAACAATCAAAAATCAACAATTCATTCCGGCCTTCCCGTGTAATGCTCCGTCGAATGCACCGCCTCGTGGTCTTCCAGCGATTCCAAGTGGGTAATCACCTCCGCCGGCCTGCCCAACGCTTGGGGCAGGCTCTCTTCGAGCGCGGTCGCCAACCGGTGCGCTTCTCCCACCGGAGTAGCGTGCGGGAACAGCAAGTGGACTTCGATGATCTGGCGATATCCGGTGGTGCGGTGGCGCACGCCGTGGTAGTGCAAGCCGAGTTCGCCGCAGATCGCGTCCAGTTTGGCGCGAATCAGCTTTCCGGTTTCAGGATCGGAATAATCGAGCAGGCCGACTGCGGAGCGCCATGCCAGGCGCCCTCCCGACCACAAAATATTCAGCGCGACCGCGAACGCTACCAGCGGATCGAAGGGCTTCCATCCCGTCAGCATCACCAGGCCCAGCCCGGCCACCACGCCAAAACTGGTGAAACTGTCGGTGAGCACATGCTTGCCGTCGGCCTCGAGAATCAGCGAGCGGGTGCGCTTGCCCACGCGCAGCAGATGCCAGCCCAGCCACGCGTTCAACAAGCCCGCGCCGAGCAACAACAGCGCGCCGGAGCCAAGATTTTCGAGGGGCAGGCCGGCCAGCCATTTTTCGGTGGTCTCGACCAAGATCCAGATCGCGGCGACGACAATCATGGCGCCTTCAAATCCGGCGGAGAAAAACGTAATTCGCTCGTAGCCGTAGAGAAAAGTCGGAGCCGCCGGTTTCGCGCTCAACCTCAGGCTGAAAGCGGCGAAGCCGACCGCAATCACATGCACCACGGACTCGGCAAAATCCGACAAGATGGCCGCCGATCCAGTCACGTAATAGGCAGTGGTCTTGCCCAGCAGCATGAGCACGCCCACGGCGAGTGACATGCGCATGGCGAAGCGCGCCGCCCGCAACTCGTCCTCATCGCGCAGGGTGGCGGTTGATTTCACGTTCTGAATTGTGGCCGTATCGGGCACAGGACTCCGACTATCGCATTATCGTGCCATGCGCGCGAAGGGCCAGAATGTGATCGGGATCACGTCGTTAAGACGATCCATGCACGCGGACGGCATCCTGGAGCAAATTGATTTGTCCCCTGGATTGAGCTAGCCACAATGCCGATTTTCGCGATGCCACGCTAGCCGATCTGGCGCAACTTCGGATCGAAGTCGACAGCGAAACTGATCGTCACGCCTGGGGCGCGACCCTGCGTCTGGCGACCCGCCATCGGTTAACGCTCTATGATGCCGCCTACCTGGAATTAGCGTTACGCCGAGACTTGCCCTTGGCGACGCTGGATGAGGATCTGCGCCACGCGGCGGCCGCCGAAAAAGTGGAGTTGCTGGTGTGAGGCGGCTACTGCTCGGACTGACAACGGATCTTACAACCAAGGGTCCGCCCGGATCACGGCGAATCTCTCATTGCGCGCTAACTGTCAGCGTAGCGGCGACTTGGCTGGTGCCGGTGTAGCCCGCGTACGTGACCACGATGCTGTATGTCTGGCTGCCGCTTTGGACCAGGGTCGAATCGGGCAGGCAGTCCTGCGTTCCATCGCCAGCGAGCCCGAGCTCATAGCCGCAGGGAAGCCCGCTGACCGTCTGCCCGTTCTGGTAGGCCGAGAGAGTCACGAGCGAAGTGATATTCGTACTGCCGGACATGATCGTGTACGGCTCATACTGGCTTCCGTCGCCGACAATCGAAGCATTCGCCGGCGTGATGGTCATGGTGCTTACTTCCTCGGCCACGGTACCGGTCGCCGTGCCGCTGATACCTTCCGACGATGCCGTGATTGTTACCGTCCCGGCAGCCACTCCGGTAAACACTCCTGAGTTCGGATCGAGCGTGGCTACGGTTCCGCCGGTGCTCGAGTCCGACAAGCTCCAAACCAGATCGTGAGTGATTTGCGAACGATTGCCATCTGTATCGGTTCCCCAGGCTGTAAGCGTTTGGCTAAATCCAACAGCCACGGCGGGGCTGGGAGGCTGAATCGTGATCGTGGTCCAGGTCGGATTCACGAAAAATCCTGTACAGCTCATGGCCAGGGCCAAAATCACCAGCGCAATTGCGGCGCCGACGACTCGAAGTTTCTGCTTCCCGGAAAACATGACGATTGGGACTCCTTGCGCGCTTCCGCCCTACCGGTTCTGGAATTTCTAAATGGCTCGGATAGGAAAATTGTAGCAGACTGGATTTCGCCCGGCCCACACTCCGGTACCTGAACTAGACGCCCAGGCACCACCGGCGCCAACCATCCGCGCTGCCGATTCCCTTGTAGAACGTCAGCCGGAACGGCCCTTGCAGAGAAAGTAGCGGCCAAAAGGTAGCGCCGGCGTCCCGCCGGCTGTTGCGGGGGCGTCCCCGCCCACGCATCTCGCTGACTTCCAAATGCTGGAAGGTTCTACCCCTAGCGCCGCTTTTCTTCCTTCGGCGGGGCGCTTTGGTGCTTGGCTGGCTCGCTGGCATGGCTGTTTGCCCGCGGACGGTTCTCGTTCCCTTGGTTCTGCGCGCCGTGGTTCTCGTTCTGATTGCGCGAGCCGGAGTTGGAGTTTCCGTTTTTCGGCTGATTGAACGACCGGAATCCCTCGTTCGAATTGCCACCGCGATTATTTGCGCTCCCGTTTCCACTCTTGGAAGGCGGCGTAAACGAGCGGAATCCTTCATTCGACTTCCCGGCATTTCCGCGGTTGCCCGGGTTCGACGCTACCCGCGCGTCTCGCGGCGACATTGCCGGCGCATGATATTCCCCGCCCGCGGCTCGAGCCGTCACCACCGAACGCCGGCTGAAGTCTCCCGGCCTCGCCGTTGCAGCCACTGCCGGACGTCCATGGTTTTCCGATGCGAAGTTCTGCCGTTCGCGGCTGGCGGCCTGTTGGTGCTCGGTCTGCGAAGCCAGAGCGGGCGTGTGCTGCTCGTGCGAATATCTCTCTTCTTGCGCCGTCTCACGGGCCTGCACTCCGCCCGGCCCATTGAACGCGACATGGTTTTCATTCACGATGACCGTGCGGTTGTAGACGCGGGTCACATTGGTCACGCTGACATTGGTGACCGAGCGGTTGTAGTAGAACCCTCCACCGCGCCACTCGCCGCCAACGAATCCCACCCCGCCATAGCCAAACCCGTAGTTAATTCCGCCGTAAAAGCCGACGTGCGGCCCCCAATATCCTGCATGCCAAAGGTAGGCTCCGCCTCCCCAGCCCCACCATCCCGGAGTCCACAGCATGCCCACTGGCGCGACTACCCACGTGCCCGGCACCCAGTAGTAGCCGCCATCGTCGCTCCACGCCCAATAGCCCGGGGTCCACAGGTAGCCCGGTCCAGGACAAATCGGCTGCGCGTACACGGGCAACGCGGGTGGCCCGATGCGGACCGAAATGCCCACTCCGATCTGTCCAAATGATGCCGCTGAAAATGCCAAAACAATAACCCCGAGCAACAGCCACCGCATTGCTGATCGATTCATGTTCACGCCTTCCCCAAATGTGTCTCGACACCGAATGTACAAAATAGATTGCGTAGCGCCATTCTGACGCAAATGCCCGCGCCTGGCCTAATTACGTTCCTCCCATGTAAACACTGGTCTTTCGGGTATGTTGCTCGCTCCTCAAATTATTTGGAATGAAGAGGTTTAGACCTGCAAGCAGGCTAGGAAAATCACAGCAGGGCTTAGAACCACTCCGTCCAGATTCCTGTTCCAAGCATCGCCACGACTGACGACCGAGAGCTAATTCACCTTCTTCGCCCGGGCAATGCGCTGATCGATCGGCTTCCTTCCCGCGAATCCTTCCTGCGTTCCGTGCCAGTGGGTGATGGATTTTTCTCCCAGCTTCCAGCAGAGCAGGACGATCTGTCCTTCAACCACGCAAGGAAAATCCAGCAGGCCGATATCCAGATCCTTCACCTGAACTCCGATCGAGTCGATCTCCGCCACGGCATCTTTTGCCCGCTGTTCGGCCTTCATCCGCTCCGCCTTGCGCCGGGCCAGGGGCACGATGTCCAGAAACATCCCGCCATTGAGGAATACGCGGTGATGCAGGGCCTGCATCTCGGCGTCCACTTTTTCGATCAGGGTTTTGGCGCTGATCGCCGTGCGCAACAGCGATTCGAGCACGGGCAGCAGCGTTTGCGCTTCGTCGAGCGTGAAAGTGCGTTCCGACATGGCTTGCCTATATTTTATCTCACTGCTGCGAATGCCGTGAGCCTTTGGCGATCTTGTTTGGAAGCGCCTCAGTGAAACCAGAGGCAGGACTCATGCTGTTGCTAGCGAGTTCTGCCGTGGGATGGGTCGGCCGCCGTCGCGCTGTTGAGGTCGATGTGCAGTCCCTCGGCCGCGCTCGTGCCGGGCGGATAGCAATTGCCGTCGCGGCTGTAGTTCGTGCAGCGTCCGGCGACATCTTTTCTCTGCGGCGATTGTGCGAACTGCCAGACTTCGGCGAAGCGCACTCCGCTCTCCGAGGGACCTGGCGGATGCTGCGGGAACGTGCATCCCGGCGCGGGCGGGCATGTGTCGTTGATCGCCCAGTAGGTAATCTCGCGTGGACCGACGCTCTGGTGAATGTCTTCCGCGGTGACGATTTTCTGCTCATCCGGCGAAGGCTGGCCGGAGCAATAGATGCCGGCACGAAATCCGGCGGCAATCACGCCATCGACCCAAGCGAAGATGTAAGCCTTCTGCTCGGGCAGCATGCGACCGCCCTGCTCCTGATCGAGAAAGATGATGGTCTGGGCGGGGAATCCTTCGCGCTGAGCTGTGGCCGCCGCAGCCCGCGCATCCGCCTCCCCGAGCCGCTTGGCGTTCGGAGCCGTCTTCAACTGAGCATAGAGCCGCCCGTTGAACAGAACCAGAAATCCAAACCCGGCGGACTCGACCGCCGCGCGGTGTCCAGCCCAGGAATTCGATGATTCGCCGGGAGGATTATTCAGCCAATAACCGGCGTAGGCAAAGGTCTGGCGCAGAAGTTTGAGATTGGCGTCGCCGGGGTAGACGTTGCGGTCGAAACCGAGGTAGGTCGAGTTCTGCGCAGGGCAGGTTGGAGCAAACGAAAAAGCAAGAACCATCGTCAAGATCAACGTACGAAAACTCACGGATCGATCTTATCCTGAAAACACCACCCGTGGGCATCTCTCCATGGCGGTAGAGAAACGACTGAACGCCGGAAATGCTGTGAGGGCAAGCGCGCGCAGGCGCTTTCCCGGCTCAGTCACTTGGCCTCGTCTTCCAGCCAGTACTCACGCCGCGCCTTCAGGACGAAGTGCCGCCGATCTTTGATTTCGAGATGGAGGACGTGCATGCCCGGCGTGGGCGCAGTCGGGCGAAAATTCAGTACATAGTAGTTCGGCACGTCGTTTGATGCCGCAATCAAACCCGCCTTCAGATCCTTGGCATTATGGAAATGGAAAAACTCGCCGCCGGTCAGCTCTGCAATCGATTCCGCTGTGTTGGTACGCAGCGCGTTGCGCGCCGTAAGAAAGGCCATGGTGGCCAGCCGAAGAGGCGGAGCCAGCTGGCTGACGCAGTCCAGCACCTGCTTGCTGTAGTGGCCTTCGTACTCGGCGTCGGCTCCTTTGCGGCTGAAGCAACCATGTGCGGGGCCGGGTTCGGAATTGCTAAGCTTTGATGCCTCATGGGCAACCGCCGAACGTGCACTGGAAAAGCCAAAACTGTACATAGTGGTGTTCGTATCACTAATGAGGCGCAACGCGTCGTTTGCAGTGGTCCGGCTGCCCTGGTCGATGGTTTCGCTGAGCAGCAGAATCGCACGGCGATAGCGGGCGGGCTGTTCCTTCAGCTGCGCGATGGCGAAGGCAACGCCATCCAGGATCGCTGCTCCCGAGTCGCCTTGTGGCAGGTGGGCGAGCTGCAACGAGGCATCTTCTGTTTTCGAAGTAAAAGGCAACAAAAGATGCGGCGTGCGGTCGAAGCCGATGACGGCAATCCGGTGCTCGACGTTGCCGATCAATGCGTCGAGAATCGAGTCGAGTTGTTGATAGTCAGCGAAGTGGCGTGCACCGGCGCCCCCGACTTCGACCACGACTGCCAAGGCTAAAGGCTGCAAATCCGTATCTTGATCGAGGGTGAGGTGCTGCAGAACGCCGTTGTCGGTGAGCACGAAGTCGTCGGCCGAGAGTTCAAAAACAACTTGCCCATCTTTTGTCGTGACCAGCGCCGGAACCAGTACCAGGTTGGAACGCACGGTCAGAGTAGTCTGCTGCCCGGGATCGCTCTGCTGCCCTCGCATAATCCCAGGAGCGAAGCAAAGCGACAAAGCCAGGGCACAAGCAGATCTCATAGCTGCACTTCATTGTAACGACTGGTGCGGACCCGCGAACCCGAGGCAGAATTCAGAACCTGCCCGATAGTCGCTAACCCCCGATATGCACCATGGTGCGCGATGCCGGGACGAAATCCGGCTCGCCGATGTGGTGGCGCTCTTCTTTCTTCGTCACTACGCCGCGGATGAACTCCGCCAATTCCTCGTCGCTGGCGCCGCGGCGCATCTGGGCGTGGAGATCGTGATCCCACACGGAAAACAGGCAAGTGCGAATCTTGCCGTCGGAAGTGATGCGAATGCGGCTGCAATGGCCGCAGAACGGATGCGAAACGGGCGCGATGATTCCGATCTCGCCGATGCCATCTTCGAAACGATAGCGCCGCGCCGTCTCCGAGCGCGCGTGGGGAATTTCCACCAGCGGCCGGTACTCGGCCATGCGCGCCAGAATTTCATCCATCGTGATCACGGTAGAAGGCGCCCACGTTCGTCCCTCTTCCAGCGGCATGAACTCGATGAAGCGCACGGTCACGCCCTCTTCCCGCGCGAACATGCCAAACGGAATGATCTGATCCTCATTGAAGCCGCGCATCAGCACGCAATTCACCTTGAGGGGCCACAATCCAGCCCGCCGCGCCGCGCGGATGCCGGCCAGCACATTGTCGTATCCGTTGGGAACCCGCGTGATGCGCGCAAAGCGCTCGGGATCGACCGCATCCATCGAAACCGTCACCCGGGTCAGCCCGGCGCTCTTCAGGGGCTGCGCCAATTCTGCCAGCAAGTGCCCGTTGGTGGTGAGCGCAATGTCCAGTCGCTCGTCGTCTTCGAAGGATGGGCCTCCAGCGCTTCTGTGGGGAGGAACCGAAGTTTTATGGGAGGGCGCGGCGGTTTCGTGGAAGGGCACGGCTTTAGCCGTGCCGTTAGCGCTCTCCAGAAATTTGGGCTTCAGCCCCTGTGGGCGCAGTTTGGCCAACTCGCGCACGAACTCCACGACGCCACCGCGCAGCAAAGGCTCGCCGCCCGTCAACCGCACCTTCGTGATGCCCATGTCCACCAGCACCCGTGCCATGCGCAGATAATCCGCGAACGGCAAATCGCCATACAGCGCGCCTTCATTTCCCGTGCGGCAATACACACACTTGTAATTGCAGCGGTCGGTAATGGAGATCCGCAGGTCGGTAATGGCGCGTCCGAATTTGTCGCGAAGGGCAGCCATTAGCTTTTGGCTCTTAGCTCCTAGCTTTTAGCTCTTTCTGCTCGGTGTTAGCTAAGAGCCGAGCTGAAGGCTAAGGGTTGGAAGGAAGACGAACAGGCGGGAATCCTACTCGTTTCCTTTCCAATGCGCTCTCGCGAGCGCGGGAGGCGCCGGCGTTTCCACCAGCACCCTCGGGAAAGGTGTATCGAACCTCTCCCACGCCGCCTCAGCCAAGGTATGCCCACAGGCCAAGCCGGTCGGAAACTCAGACTCAATTATAGACGCTTGTCAGAAGGCGCAGGATGCGTCATTTTGCGAGGACTGGCGCGGCATGACATTCGTCCGCCAATCGCGGCTACTTCATCGCCTTCTCGATCGCCGTCTCGGCCAGCGGCGCCATGATTTTGAATCCGGCTGCGTTCGGATGCAGTCCGTCATCGGCCAGATCCTTCTTCATCATCCCGTGATCGTCAACCAGGGCAGAGAAGTAATCGAGATAGACGATATTGTTCTTGGCGCAGTAATCCTTGATCCACTGGTTCAGCTCGAGAATGCGCGCCTGCGGACGCTGGGCAAAAAAATCCTTCGATTTCTCGGTGTAGCTGTGCACCGGCAGAAGGGACGCCAGGACGACATGAATGCCATGCAGGCGCGCCAACTCGGTCATCGACGCCAGATTAGCCTCGATATCGTCGTTGCGCATCGGGCCGGTGTTGCCGGCAATGTCGTTGGTTCCGGCCAGGATCGACACCACTTTCGGCTGCAGATCGATCACATCCTGGCGAAAGCGCACCAGCATCTGCGGCGTAGTCTGGCCGCCAATGCCGCGGTTGATGTAGGGCTTGCCGGGGAAATAATCGGCCAGCTTCCAGATATCGGTGATCGAGTCGCCGAAGAAGACCACACGATTCTCGCCCGCGGCTGGCGCTCCGAGCGCGGCGTTCGCCTCGCGATAGCGCGCGAGCTGACCGAAGTCGTCGGTGAAAACGGCGATGCGCCGTGCGCGGTAGCCATCGAGCCCGGCAAAGCCGGTCGTGGGAATGCCTGGGGTCGGCACAGTCTGCGGAGACTGGGTCGGCTGCTGAGCCGGCTGCTGCGCTATGGCAGAAAGTACGAGTACGAAAACCGCCGCTAGTCCGTAGAATTGATTAAGAGGTTTCATACCGCATCCATAGTAAGGCAATTCCTGCCGCCTCAGTTGATGCAACTTTATGGGATTAATGCTGGCCGGCGAGCGCCTTGGCAATCGCCTTCTCCGCCAGCGGGGCCATGATCTTGTATCCGGCATCATTGGGGTGAAGCCCTTCGTCGGAGAGCTCGCGTCTCAACATGCCCTTGTCGTCGACCATCGCCGAAAAATAGTCGAGATAAACCAGCCCATTCTCGGCGCAGTAATTCTTGAGCCACGCATTCAGCGCGAGAATTCTTTCCCGCGGACGCAGGGCAAACGACTCTTTCGCCTCCGGCGTGTAATTGTTCACAGGAAGCAGCGAGGCAAAGACCACACGAATGTGATGCACGCGCGCCAACTCGGCCATGGACGCGTAGTTGGCCTCAATGTCTTCATTGCGGGTCCGCCCGGTGACGCCCGCCACATCGTTGGTTCCGGCAAGCACGATCAGGACTGCGGGATGAATATTGATCACATCCTGGCGAAAGCGCACCAGCATCTGAGGCGTGGTCTGCCCGTCGATGCCGCGGTTGATGTACTGCTTGCCGGGAAAATAGTCGGGGAGCTTCCAGTAGTCGGTAATGGAATCGCCAAGGAACACAACGCGATTTTTCCCGGCGGGCGCCTTCGCCAGTGCGGCATCAGCCTCGCGGTAGCGCGCCAATTGCCCGAAGTCATCTGTGTAGATGGCAATCCGCGACGCCCGGTATTGATCGAGATCGGGATAGCCGGTGGAGGGGATGGAGGGCGTCGGCCGCTGGGCCAACGCACAGAAAGATAGAAAAATGACGACCAGCACAAGTCGCAGGGTGCTCCGGAATGATCTCAGATGCAAGTTCTTGCCTCGACTAATGAGGATAGCGCATTCGGGGATGATAATTTGCGCAGGAGCAAGCTTGTCAGCAATCGCCTTCTGCTGCACTCGGTCGGAAAGGGGATTCCTCGCTGCTCGGAATGATAATTCTTGGGTGTGGGAATCCGTGCAAATCCGCGCGGCAAGAAGTCCTCCTGTGTCCCCAGTCACACCCTTCCGTGACAATTCTCACTGAGTTTCTCGCCAACTAAGCACAGCCTCTGACTGTAATCGCGGTTTCCGCGACGCCTGGGTCTGAGGGGCCCTCCACCGGCGCGGACGCTTCCGTTCTGAAGTTCTCAGTTCGGCCCCCCGCTCGCCCACCCGCGAGCCCATTGTCTTAACAACTCGAATCCCAATCTCGGTCGGAGGATCGCATGCTCCATCTCGATACCGGCAATACCGGTTTCATGATTCTATGCACCAGCCTGGTCATGTTGATGACGCCCGGACTTGCGTTTTTTTATGGTGGCCTGGTAGGCCGCAAGAACGTCCTCGCCATCATGATTCAAAGTTTCGTCTCCATGGGCTGGACCACCGTCATCTGGTACATCTACGGCTATTCTTTGTGCTTCAGCAGCGACTGGCACGGAATCATCGGAAATTTCCACTATGCCTTTCTGCGCGGCATCAATCTCAGTACGGCGTCGCCCAATAACACCATTCCTGCCTTCGTCTTCATCGCTTATCAAATGATGTTTGCCATCATCACCCCGGCGCTGATCTCGGGGGCTTTCACCAACCGCGTCACGTTTAAGGCTTACATGCTGTTTCTCACCGGATGGCTGACCTTCGTCTACTTCCCGTTTGTGCACATGGTGTGGGGCGGAGGATTTCTCCAGCAGTGGGGCGTAAAGGACTTTGCGGGCGGCATCGTCGTCCACAACATTGCCGGCATCGCGGCCCTGGCTTCGGTGATTTATGTGGGCAAGCGCCGGGTGCAGGACCGCGGCCCGCACAGCATTCCCCTAGTCGCGCTGGGCACGGGCCTGCTCTGGTTTGGCTGGTACGGGTTCAACGCCGGCAGTGAAATGCGGGTGGACTCCGTCACCGCAACGGCATTCCTGAATACGGACTTGGCCGCTTCTTTCGCCGCGGTCGCCTGGCTCCTGGTGGCATGGCTGAACGAGAAGAAACCCAAGTTCCTGGGCTTGCTCACCGGCGCCGTCGCCGGACTCGCTACCGTAACTCCGGCCGCCGGATTCGTTTCTCCTACCACCGCGGTCATCATTGGCATCGTTTCCGGCGTGGTTTGCTACTACGCCATCGAAATGAAGAACAAGCTGCAATGGGACGACGCCCTCGACGTTTGGGGAGTTCACGGCGTGGGCGGATTCCTTGGCATCGTCATGCTGGGCATCTTCGCCAACAAGCAATTCAATCCCGACGGTGCCAACGGTCTGCTCTACGGCGACCCGGTCTTCTTATTGAAGCAGGTCACCGCCGTAACATTCTCCACCGTCTGGGCATTCGCCTTCACCTATGCCATGCTGCGGATCATCGATGCCTTCATCACCGTGAAGGTCAGCGAAGCGTCAGAGGAGATTGGCCTCGACGAGTCGCTCCACGGCGAACACGCCTACGAGCAACTCACCGACGAAGATGTAGTCCACAAGCTGGTCGCATCGGTTCGGCAGTAACGCGAAACGAATGCTCGCATCGAAACCTGTGTGCCCATCCTCCGCTAGCTGCGGAGGGTGGGTTTTGTTTTAACCGTGAGAATCCGCGTAAATCTGTGGCCAATAGCCTTCGCCGCTCACATCCCATCGTAATTCGGCCCGCCGCCGCCCTCCGGCGGGACCCACGTAATGATCTGGTATGGATCGGCGATGTCGCAGGTCTTGCAATGCACGCAGTTCGACGGATTCAGGCTGATGCGCTTGCCGTTCGGTTGCGTCGTGTCGTCCACCATTTCATACACATTTGCCGGGCAAAAATTCTGGCAGGGGCTGCCGAATTCCTTCACGCAGCGGGCATTGCAGACATTTGTGTCATGAATCACCAGATGCGCCGGCTGATCTTCTTCGTGCTTCGTGCCGGAATGGTAAAGGTCCGTGAGCTTGTCGAAGGTCAGCTTGCCATCGCCCTTGGCCGGACCGAGCAAGTGGGCTTCCGCTCCTCCATCGGCGGGCAAGTCCGCGAGCTTTTTCATGCGCTCGTATCCGGCCACAGCTGGATAGCGATTGTGCAGGCCGCGGCCGCCGGTCATCATTTGCAGTCCGGTGTGGAACATGCCCGCGTACATCCCGTGCTCAAATCCCTGATGCAGGTTGCGGACTTTCCAGAGCTCTTCCTTGATCCAGCTGGAATCAACTTTTTTCTGGAAGTCCAACAGCATCGCGGCCGATGAATCATCCTTCTGCAGCGCTTCAAAGGCCGTCTCGGCCGCCAGCATGCCGCTCTTGATCGCCAGGTGAATTCCCTTGAGCCGCGCCGAGTTCAGGAATCCGGCGGTGTCGCCGATCAGCATCCATCCGTTGCCGGAGACTGACGGAATCGCCCACCATCCTCCGTAGGGCATGGATTTCGCGCCGTAGCGAATCATCTTGCCGCCCTCGAGCAGCTTCCCGACCCACGGGTGCTTCTTGAACTCTTGCAGCACGCGCTGCGGATCGAGCCGCGGATCGGCGTAATCGAGCCCGGTCACGAATCCCAGCGACACGATGTTGTCTTTCGAACCGTAGATCCACGCCCCGCCATATTCCTTGGTGGTGAGCGGCCAGCCCATCGTGTAGATGACCTCGCCCGGCGCGATGCGGCCTGCAGGCACCTCCCACAACTCTTTCACCCCGACGCCATAGGTCTGCGGGTTCGTGTTTTTGGCGAGATCGAGTTTTTGAATGAGTTGCTTGGTGAGCGATCCGCGCGGCCCTTCGGCAAGAATCACGACTTTCGCCTGCAGATCGTAACCCGGCTCGAAGTTCGATTTGGGATGTCCTTCTTTATCGACGCCCTTGTCGTCGGTGCGCACTCCGCTGATGCGGTCGCCGTCGAAAAGCAATTCCGATCCGGCAAATCCGGTGAAGATGGTGATGCCGGTCGCTTCGACCTTGCCGCCCATCCACTTCACAAATTTGTTCAGCGAGATGACGTAGTTGCCGTGATCGCGCAAAAACGGCGGCGTGATTGGGAATTTGAACCTCGACTTTTCCGTCAGGAAGTAAACGCCTTCCTTTTCGACCTTCGCGTCCAGCGGAGCTTCCTTCTCAAACTCGGGCAGCAATTCGCGCATGGATCGCGGATCGAGCAGGGCCCCGGAAAGACAATGCTGGCCGATCTCCCGCGCCTTTTCGAGCACGTAGATGTTTTCTTTGGAAAGCTGCGCCTCGGGATGCGCCGCGTTATGGGAATCAATCAGTTGAGAAAGTCGGAGCGCGCAGGCCATTCCCGCCGGCCCGCCGCCGACAATCACCACATCGGCCGGCATCTGCGGCCGCTCGATCCCTTCAATCGGTTTGCGGAATACGAGCATAGAAAACTCCGCCACGGATTTTCGCGGATCATCACGGACACACCAATCAGATCCGTGTGTATCCGTGTTGATCCGTGGCGCCCTTAACTTCCCGCCTTCGCCTTCTTCACTTCGTCAATCAACGGCGGCACGATATCGAACAAATTACCCACTACCGCGTAATCGGCAATCTCAAAGATCGGTGCCTCCGCATCCTTATTTACCGCGATGATGGCCCGCGATCCTTTCATCCCGACGATGTGCTGAATCGCGCCGCTGATGCCCAACGCCAGATACAGCTTCGGCGCAACCGTCTGCCCCGAAGAGCCAATCTGGCGATCCATCGGCAGCCATCCCGAGTCGCAGATCGGGCGCGAGGCCGCCAGATCTCCGCCCAGCGCATCAGCCAACTGTTTAGCGATTTCGATATTTTTCTGCTCTTTGATGCCGCGCCCCACCGCCACGATGATTTCCGCCTGCGTCAGATCGACCGCCTGCTTGGCTTCTTTGAACACCTCCTGCGGCCGGTTGCGGATTACGCCATCGGCGATGTCGACGTTTACGGTTTCCACGGGGGCAGCACTGGCTCCGGCTTCGGCCTTATCCCCGCGAAATGCTCCATTCTGAAGTGTCGCGAACCATGGAGCACCGCTCGAGAAGCTCACATCCGCCGCCAGCTTGCCTTGAAACATCTGCCGCGTGAATACCAGTTTGCCGCCTTCGTGCTTAAATCCGATGCAGTCGCTTATGACCGTGCGTCCCATCGCTGTCGCGAGCTTGGGCACAAAATCGCGTACCTGGTAGGTGTGCGGCATCAGCACCAGCTTGGGCTGCTTCGCGGTCAGGAATTGTTTCAGCGCAGCCGCGAATGCATCCGGCGTGTAGGGCTCAAGCTTTGGCGATTCGACCGAATAGACCTTCGCAACCTTTTTCGCGGCAACTTCGTTCGCGAGGGACGCCGCGCCGACTACGGCGGCTTCCAGCGTCCAGCCAGTCGCGGCAGCAATCGCCTGCCCGGCCGTAATGGTTTCCCACGAAACGCGATTCAGCTTTCCCTCGCGCTGTTCGACTACCACAAGAATCGTATCTGGCATAAATAAGCTCTTAGCCTCTAGCTCTTAGCTCCTAGCTTCCAGCTTCTGGCAAAATCCATGTGGGGACAGCCGCCCTCGGCTGTCCGCCAAGCCAAGCCCGGCAACCTCTCTACAGAACTCGCAACTCATTCCGCAGCTTGTCCACCAACTTCTTCGCGATCTCTGCCGACGAGCCTTCAATGTGCTCCGTCTTCTTGGTCTTCTGCGGCACATAGAGCCGCTCGATTTTCTGCAGGTTCGGCCCAATCGCCGACTGCACCTCCGCCAGCGGCACCTTCCGCAGCGGCTTGTTCTTGGCCTGCTTGATGCCGATCAGCGTGGCATAGCGCAGCTTGTTGATGCCCGACTGGATGGTCAGGACCGCGGGCGTCGGCATATCCACAAACTGAAAATATCCGGCTTCGAGCTCGCGCTTTACGCGGATGCCGCTGTCGGTCTTTTCAATCTGCATGATGATGGTGGCGTGCGGCCAGCCCAATAGCTCGGCGAGAATCACGCCCGTTTGGGCGTAGCCGTAATCATCCGACTGCAAGCCGGTGAAGATGAGATCGAACTGTTCGTCTTTGATCGCAGCCGCAATCGCATTAGCCGTATTGAACGCGTCGAGCCCAACGAACTTGTCGTCCTCCAGATGAATCGCGCGATCCGCGCCTTTGGCCAGCGCCTCGCGCAACACCTGCTGTGCCCGCGCCGGGCCGCTGGTAATTACCACGACTTCTCCCTTGTGCTTTTCCCGCTGGCGGAGCGCCTCTTCCAGCGCATAGGCATCCGGCTCGTTGACCTCGTATGAAACATCTTCGCGGATCCACGTCCCACTCTCATTGAGCTTCAGCGGTGCATCTTTCTGCGGCACCTGCTTCATGCAAACCAGGATTTTCAAGCTAAGACTCCTTCGCTCGGTGACTTCCGGGAGCCACTCGAAAACCTGTCAGTATAAATGACCGCGCGCTGTGGTTGGAAACGAACGGCATGTGATCCTGATCACAGACTGCCCCCACCCCCTCACGTCAGCATGGCCATGAGACTGTTATGCCCAACGATCACTTCTCCGCCATGCGGCAGAGCATCATGGACGGCGCCCCCGAAACCGCGTCCACCCTGGCTCAGCAGGCTATCGCCGCGGGCACTGCGCCCCTCGATGCCATTAACCACGGATTCGTCCCCGGCATGCATGAGGTCGGAGAACAATTCGCCCGCGGCCAAATGTTTCTCCCCGACATGATGGCTTCCGCCGAAGCCATGCGCGCTGCCATGGCCGTGCTCGACCCTGAATTGCGCAAGCAGGGTGCCGAGCGGCCCATGGCCGGGACCGTCGTGCTGGGGACGACCAAGGGCGACATCCACGAAATCGGCAAGATTCTGGTGGGCACGCTGCTGACGGCCCACGGCTTCCGCGTCCACGATCTCGGCGTCGACGTGGCCGGAGAAAAATTCGCCGCCAAGGCAAAGGAACTGAATGCCGACATCATCGGCGTCTCGGCCCTGCTGACCACCACCATGCGCAACCAGAAGACCGTGATCGAAGCGCTGGAAAACGCCGGCCTGCGCTCGCAAGTAAAAGTGATGGTTGGCGGAGCTCCGGTCACGCGCCGCTGGGCCGACGAAATCGGCGCCGATGGCTATGCGCCGAACGCAATGGCCGCCGTCGCCCTGGCCCGCGAACTGATGGAGCAGAAGGCGCAGGCGGTGGTCGCAAAGATTTGAGGTTGTGCGCACGAACAGGTGGAAGAGCGGCCCTTTAGGGCCGCGTCCAGCGGGCAAATTTTTCGCGGGCTTTAGCCCCTGTCATCCTGCGAGGCACCCATGCGACCAAAATTCGAACTCCTCGACAAACCGCTGATCGAACGCATGCTCGCCGAAGCCTTCCAACTGATCGAAGATCCCGGCGTTCGCGTCGCGCCTTACGTCGAAGACCTGCTCCGCTCTACCGGCGTCACGGTAAAAGAAGGCGTCGCTCACATCCCCGAACCTCTCGCCCGCCGCCTGCTGGAACTCGTTCCCCGTGAATTCTGCCTCTACGATCGTCTGGGCAAGTCGGCGGTCCACTATGGCGCAGACCACGTCCACTTCGATCCCGGTTCGTCCTGCCTGAACATTCTCGATCCCGAAACTCAACAGCCGCGTCCAGCGATCTCTGCCGATCTCGTCCGCCTGGTGCAGGTCGCCGAAATGCTGCCCCAGTTCGCCGCGCAATCCACCGCGATGGTCTGCAACGACGTTCCGCAGGAAATCGGCGACTGGTACCGGCTCCTGCTGGTGCTGTGGTATTCCGAAAAGCCGGTGGTCACCGGAGCGTTTTCTGCCTCGAGCCTGCGCACGCTGATCGATCTGCTCGCGATCGAAAGCGGAGGCGGCGAAACTCTCCGCCAGCATCCGCGGGCGATATTCGATGTCTGCCCGTCCCCGCCGCTCAATTGGTCGGAGTTCGCATCGCAGAATCTCGTAGACCTCGCCCGCGCCGGCATTCCCGCCGAAATTGTCAGCATGCCGCTAGCCGGCGCTACCGCACCGGTCACGCTCGCTGGTTCGGTCGTGCAGCACGCCGCCGAATGCATCAGCGGCATCACCATTCATCAACTCGCGCAGCCCGGAGCCCCCATCGTCTGGGGAGGCGCGCCCGCCATCTTCGACATGCGCACCGGCAAGACTCCCATGGGCGCCATCGAAACTGCCATGCTCGATGTGGCCTGCGCCGAAGTCGGAAAATCTCTCGGCCTCCCGACCCATGCCTACATGGTCGCCGGCGACGGCCGCGTGATCGACGGGCAAGTCGAGATGGAAAGCGGCATGTCCGCCGTGCTTGGAGCCTTAACCGGCATTAACATGATTTCGGGCGCAGGCATGCTCGATTTCCTCGCCTGTCACAGCATCGAGAAACTGGTCATCGACGCCGAAGCCATCGCCTCCGCGCAGCGCCTGATCGAAGGCATCGAGCCTCGCGGCGACTCGCTGGCCATCGCCATGTTCGCGCAAACTGGATTGCATGGAGATTTTCTCAAGCTGAAAGAGACTCGCGCCCTGTTTCGCAAAGAGCAACACTTCCCTTCCGCGGTGATCGATCGCGGCCTGCCCGCCGCCGACGGCTCGGATCCCGGCATTCTCCGGCGCGCGCATCAGCGCGTGGAAGAATTGCTCCCCGCTTACGAACGACGCCCGCTCCCGCCGGAAATCGAAAAAGAAATAATCGCCTTCGCCGAATGTGAAGGCAAAAAGGTAGGACTGGAGGGTCTGCCCGGAATCCTTCAACCCGAATACGCCCGGGAGTCGGGACTGATGAAGTAGCGTGCCCTTGATCTGACTCCTGTTATTCACCGGCGCATGATGCACCTACGCATGAATCACCGCATGAATCACCGAAGCATGATGCACGCGGAAGAGCGGCGCTTAAGCGCCGCGTAAGGCGGCAAAAGAATTGCGGGCTTCAGCCCCTGCTATTCTGTCAGCACGGTCGACTGCCCGGAAATGTCAAATCTCTTCCGGCAGCGCATGTTCTTGCACGCCATCATGTCATCCTTGCGGACCATGTAGGACCGGAACTTCGCGAAGCGCGCCCGGTCGCGCTCATCGGCCCGTCCCGACAGCTGCCGTTTCTTGGTGCGGACGATCCACGTCACCTCGTACTCCGCCGACTGATGGCAATGCGGACAATTCAGCGAAGCCGGCTTCTTTTCCTGCTTCTCATCAAAAAAATCGCGCTCTTCCATAAGATTGGCCGCGCCCGGATCAGCCTTAGAACTCCGAGCAACTGTAAATTATTGCACATCGGAGGCATCAAAGCCCGAATCGTCCTCGCGTTTTCCTCTGTGTCCGCTGTGGATGAGTAGTTGTTTCGGCTAGAATCACGCTGTATCGGGGCCAAATGGCATGTCCAGGAAGAAGAAAGTGAAGCCGTTCCGCGCCGTAACCGCGGTCAAGGAACTAGCCCGCGAGCGCGTCGGCTCGCCTCCCGCCGAGAAAATTGTCATCGAGAAAAAGAAGAAGCCAGAAAAACACAAACCGACTCTGGGCAAGCTGCTGGAGCAGTCGGAGTAAGCAATCTATTGGAATGTCGCGTCGATAGTTTCGTTGGTGTCGAGAGTTACATTGCAGGTCGTGGCCGTCTGCGAAGTACATCCCGCACTTCCCGTCGCCGCGCCCCAAGTCACCGCGGTTGCGCCCGTTCCCGGCGTTGCGGTCAGGACCACGGTTGAATCCAGGGGGAATGGTGCGGCGCATGTCCCGGGGCAGGTGATTCCCGCCGGCGCACTGGTGACGGTACCGTTGCCGCTCACCACCAGCGTCAGCGAGGCCTGCGTGCAGGTAGATGTACCCACCCCTGCGGCGGAAACAAATCCTGTCCCGAAGACATAATTGCCATCGTCGGTAAGGCTGGCCATCACGTTGCCCGTTCCGCAATCGCTGATCGCCGTCACCAGTCCCGGGCCGTTAAATGTCACCAGATTCTGCGAGTCGATGGTCCAGATTGCCTGCTGCGTGACGTCCTTACTCACGGGGGGATGAATGTAACTCCCAATCGCCTTGAATTGCAGTTGCGCTCCCACTCCTCCAAACGTGGCCGTAGCCGGTGTGACCGTGATCCCCACCAGTTTCTGACCGCGCGCACAACTCGCCAGACTCAACAACGTAATCGCCGTAACCATGAGAGCGGAAATTGCGAACCACTTGCGGATCATGCTGGCTCCTGGGACCGAGCGGCGGGTGCGCACACTGCGGCGGGGGAATGGCTCAATCTATTAAATGTGGCAGCAAAAAGCAATAGCACGAGCGTCGCCTGGCAATGCATTCAATGGGTGTCCTGCCTGCGCGTTCTCTGCGACCTCTGCGCCTAAAAAGCTTTTAAGGCAGAGTACGCTGAGGCTTCGCCCAGTCCGCGCCGAAAAATTACCCCTACCCTTTGCGCTGAGCCGGTAAAGCAAGGGCGCAGGCGGCTAGCTCTTGACCGCCTCGGCCACAAAACTCGCGAACTCACGCACATCCTCTTCCGTCGTATCGAACGAGCACATCCAGCGCACGATGCAGTCTTCCTCGATCCACGGATAATAGAAATATTGATTCTTGATGGCCTCGATCGCGTGCCGCGGAATCTGCGCGAACACGCCGTTGGATTCCACCTTCCACGCGATCCGCACATGCGGAATTTTGCGCAACTCCGCTTCCAGCATCCGCGCCATGCGATTGGCATGCTCGGCGCTGCGCCGCCATAAATCGTTCGTCAGCAGCGCCTCGAACTGCACCGCAATGAATCGCATCTTCGATGCCAGCTGCATTCCTTGCTTACGCAAAAACAGAAAATCCTTGGCCCGCGCAGAATCGAAAAATACCACCGCTTCCCCGCCCAGGATGCCGTTTTTCGTTCCTCCGAAGGTGAGCACGTCGACGCCCAGATCGCGCGTCGCCTCGCGCAATGTCTGCCTCAGGCCGGCTGCGGCATTGGCGATGCGCGCTCCGTCCATGTGCAGAAACATCTCGCGCTCGTGGGCAAACTCCGCCAGCGCCCGAACTTCTTCCGGTTGATAAACCGTCCCCATTTCGGTGGACTGGGTAATCGAGATGACCCGCGCCTGCACATGATGCTGATCGCCGATCCCGTGATAGGCGTGCCGCACCAGGTCCACCGTGATCTTTCCATCCTGGTGCGGCAGCGGAATCAGCTTCGATCCCAGGAACTTCTCCGGCGCCGCACATTCATCGGTATAGATATGCGCATAGTCGCTGCACAGCACCGCGTGATACGGCCGGCACAATGCCTGCAGCCCCAGCACGTTGGCCCCGGTCCCGTTGAACGTGAAAAAAACTTCAATGCCGGATCCGAAATGTTCCTCGAATTTCGCGATGGCCGACCGTGTGTAGCGATCTTCGCCATAGGCGACCACGTGCCCGTCATTGGCGCGCGCAATCGCCTCCAGAATCTCCGGATGCACTCCGGCATTGTTGTCGCTGGCAAACCCGCGAGCCGCCTTGGGAGAAACCTGCAGCATACCCAAACAATGTAGCAGACCGCCGCGAGGAAGAATGCGGAGTGATTTCGCTTTCCTTCGTGTACCTTCGTGTCCTTCGTGGTTCCAGAATTTGGGCACGCCGATCAAAGTTAGCGTGCGCCGGATGAACGAATTACAATGCGCATTCCTGCTTTCCCGGAGGCGTGCCCACAATGCGGAAACCGATCCCCCTCGCACTAATCCTTCTTCTTTTCACGGCTCTCTCCGCCGCGCAAAACCCCGAACAGAAAACTGCCCGCTATCTCGACTCCATCCGCCAGCAACCCTCGCTGCTCGTCGCCTTTCTCCACGAGATGCCCAAGGGCGGGGACCTGCACAACCATCTCGATGGCTCTATCTACGCCGAAGACCTGATCGACTTCGCCGCCTCCGACAATTTCTGCATCGACCGCACCACCTCGCAGCTGATCGCTCCGCCCTGCGACTCCTGCGAGCATTACACGCCTAAACCCGCCATCCGCTGCGCCTACAGTGATCCCATATTCTATGGCCAAATCATTGACGCCTGGTCCATGCGCAACTGGCGTCCCGGAGACGAATCGGGCCACGACCACTTCTTCGCCGCCTTCGACAAATTCGCGCTGGCCTCGCATAACCACGTCGCGGAAGCGGTCTCTACCGTGATCAACCGCGCTGCCAAAGAGCACGTGCAATATATCGAGTTCATGCACACCGCCGACGGACGCGCCGCCGCGCAACTCGGCCTCAAACTCGGCTGGGATGACAATTTCGCCAACATGCGCGAAAAACTTCTCTCCGGCGGATTAAAGGAAGTCGCTGCCGCCACCAGCAAAACACTAGCCGACGACGATGCCCGCGCCCGCTCCGAACTGAAATGCGGAACTGCCCAAGCCGAACCGGGATGCGCAGTTACCGTGCGGTACATCTACCAGGTCTTGCGCGGGTTCCCGCCCGAAGCCGTGTTCGCCCAAATTGTTCTCGGCTTCGAACTCGCTGCATCCGATCCGCACTTCGTCGGTCTGAACCTGGTCATGCCCGAGGACTGGTACGTCCCCATTCACGATTTCCACGAGCACATGGCCATACTCGATTACCTGCACGGCGTTTATCCCAAGGTGCACATCGCGCTGCATGCGGGCGAACTAGCGGCTGGGCTGGTCAAGCCCGAGGATCTGTCGTTCCACATCCGCGAATCGGTCGAGCGCGGCCATGCCGAGCGCATCGGCCACGGCGTCGATATCATGCTGGAAAAGGATCCCATCGGCCTGATGAAAGAAATGGCGGCTCGCAACATTCTGGTCGAAATCAATCTGACCTCGAACGATCAGATTCTGGGCGTCAGCGGCGACGACCACCCTCTTCCGATTTACATGAAATACGGCGTCCCGGTCGCGATCTCGACCGACGACGAAGGCGTGGCCCGCTCCGACATGACCCACGAATATCTCCGCGCCATCGAAGACTTTCACTTGCCTTATCCTGAACTGAAGCGGATGACCCGCCAGAGTCTGGAGCATAGCTTTTTGCCGGGAAAGAGTTTGTGGGCCGAGACAAAAGGATCATTCCGCCCGGTAGCCGCCTGCGCACCAGATTCCGCTGGAAGCGAGAAGCGGTCCGCCAAATGCGAAAAGTTTCTTGCCGCCAACGAGCGCGCTCGCGAACAATGGAAGCTGGAATCCGCTTTCGCTGCGTTCGAGAAAAAGTTCTAGGTGGAAGATAAATGCAGGCGGAAGATAAGGAAGATAACGGAAGACAAGTTTCAGATATACGTGAAATAAGTGGAAGAGCGGCCCTTTAGGGCCGCGATAAGGGTCCGAAATCCCGCGGGCTTTAGCCCCTGGTTGTCTGGATCATTAACTCTATGCCGCGCAAACGCACTCTCATCCCGTCTCCGCTGCAATGGACCACGCTCACCGCGCCCGTCCCGCATCCGGCGCTGCCGGTCGTCCCGGAGCGCGGAGGCACGCAACTTCGGACACCGCTGCCCATCGCAATTGTTGACACGCGAGAGCAGAATCCGTTCTCGTTCCGCCGCTTCAAGGGATGGTTCGCCAAGATCGAGCATCGCGCCCTGCGCCTCGGCGACTACTCCGTCGAAGGCATGGAAGAGACCTGCACCGTCGAGCGCAAGGATCTCGCCGACCTGATCTGCTCGTTTACCACGAATCGCGCGGTGTTCGTGAACCGCCTTCGTCGGATGGCTGAACTCCCGCACAGCCTGCTCGTGGTCACGTCGTCACTCAGCGAAATCAAGTCCGAATATCCCTACCGCGCCGCCAATCCCAACCGCATCACGCAGTCGCTCATCGCGGTGCTGACCGGCCTGCGCCTCCCGTTCCTCTGCACCGACACCCACGAACTCGGCGAAGAGATCGTCGCCTCTTACCTCTACCAGACGTTTCTGTATGATTGGCTGGACAAAAACGGCCACGGCCGCCATTTAGCCGATGGCGATTTGTAGGTTGTCATCCTGAGCGGAACAAGAGCTCGCGAAGCGAGCGCTTGCGCAGTCGAAGGACCCCTATCGCATACCACGGCCTCTCATTGGTAGGGATCCTTCGACTCCCTAACTGCTTCGCGTGCGAAGCAGTTACTGCGCTCAGGATGACAGCGGAATTTGCCCACTCATGACTGATTACTTCACACTCGCTGACAACGCCGCGCACCTGATCCTGCAACGCACGCCACTCCGCCCCACGATCGGTCTAGTCCTGGGCTCCGGACTCGGGGCCTTTGCCGACTCGCTCACCGACGCCACCCGCGTCCCGTACGCCGATATTCCCTCGTTCCCGCAATCCACGGCCATCGGACATGCCGGACGCCTCGTCATCGGCAACGCCGGCGCGGTTCCGGTCGCCGCCATGCAAGGCCGCGTCCATCAATACGAAGGCTATTCTGCGCAGGAAGTCGTTTTCCCCATCCGCGTTTTTGCTCGTATGGGAATAAAAGCGGTAATCCTGACCAACGCCGCCGGTGGCATCAATCGCAGCTACTCGCAAGGCGCGCTCGTGCTCCTCCGCGATCACATCAATCTGCAGGGAACGAATCCGCTGGTCGGGCCCAACGACGACCGTTTCGGCGTCCGCTTCCCCGACATGACGCAAGCCTACTCGCGCGCCTATCGCGCCATCGCCCGCAAGGAAGCCGCTGCACTCGGCATCACGTTGCATGAAGGAGTCTATGCCGCGATGCTTGGGCCCAGCTACGAAACGCCGGCGGAAATCGAATATCTGCGCCGGATCGGCGCCGATCTGGTCGGCATGTCGACGGTCGCGGAGGTGATCGCCGCTCGCCACGCGGGAATGAATGTGCTGGCCATTTCATGCGTGACGAATATGGCGGCAGGAATCCTCGACCAGCCGCTCTCCCACGCCGAAGTGATGGAAACCGGCGAGCGCGTGAAGAGCACGTTCGAAGCCCTGCTGCGCGCAGTGCTGCCGCGAGTGGCAAGTCTCGTGTAGGGCGGACGCCTTCGTCCGTTCCGGCGAAGCCGAAGGCCAGCGGCCTGGAGTCGTCTTGGGGTCCTTACCAAGAAACGACTGCAAGGCTCGCGCTATGGCCCGCTCTCGACACCCGACCACTGCTCGGTGATAATTTTCTCGTGATTTCCGTTACCGCGATACTTCTCGGCTCGCTGCTGATTCTGGCGATCGCATCGGTAGCCGTCACCTTGAACGTCCTTCTGAGGGGCAGGATCTACCAGCGCCTAAGGCCCCAATCCCGGCCGCGCCGATGGGTGTTGTTATCCACGCTTCTCGTGTTCACGGCGTTTGCAGCCTGGTTCCCGGTCTGGGTGAGTTGGCCTCAATCAGTGATCGCAAAAATTCTCACAGTGGTTTTTGGCTTGGTGTTCTTCTTTGTGGGCATAACGCTGAAATGGTTTACTCCCTTAGTTGATCGCTACGTCCAGAGGAAGGGCTGGCCCCTCAAATAAGCCTTGTCCCATAGCGTAGGGTTTTTAGTGCCGTCGTCCGCTACGCTCAATCACCCTCCTTCATCCCCTCAGAACAGAAACTTTGCTCCCAACCGAATCCTTCTCGGCCCCCGCCGCCGAGCCCGGGATTCGTCTGCACCACATCCGGCATTGAAGAACCCGCGCTGCCCTTACCGCCCTGCGCGTGCAATAAACAGCGCCACCGGAGGCTTGATGCCATACGTCGCTGCGAAACTGTTTTGATTCACCGCCAGCGCCAGCCGTCCTCGCGAGTCGATGTACAGCAAAGGCTGGTTCAGCGGCACGTCGCTGAAAGTCTTGACGAACTTGACCTTCATCTCTTTATCGCCGATCTTTACTGGAACTTCCTGCCCGCGCTCATACCCCAACTTCAGAAACTCGCCGCCATCAACATTCGTAACCAGATTGCCGAACGGACCATCTGTCGCGATCACCATGGCAGTCAGCCCATGCTCGTCAAGGCTCGCTGCTTTGACATCGAACTGCACCAAGTCCTTGACTGCCATCTCCGGCCCGACCGCAGTCCAATCGTCGCCGCGGGCCAGATGCGCTCCCACCGGCGAAAAAATATCGCGCCCGTGAAAAGTCGAAGACATCTTGCTCCCGATCATCCACGCCGGGTTGGTAATCTCCCGCACCGCATCGATCCCGTCACGCTGCTCCACTAGCGTGATCACGCCATTGTCCGGCAGCACAAAATATTGACCGCGCCTCGAATGCGCCACGATCGCCTTCCGCGTGCTTCCCACCGTCGGATCGACCACCACCACAAACACCGTTCCCGCCGGAAAGTACGGGCTCGCGCCATAGAGATAACGCGCGCCATCAAAAATCGAGAACGGCTTCACCTCGTGCGTCAGATCGACAATGCGCACCTCGGGCATGATCCCGTACATCACCCCGCGGCAGATCGCCACCGAATCATCCACGACTCCGAAGTCCGTCATAAACACGATGGTCGGGGGATATTTCTGCGCCGCGGCTGCCGCCCAGGACTGCGCATGGACAAGCACCAGCAGCACGAGAACCAATGGGAGGCGAATTGTACTTCGCATCGTGATGGTACGAAGAAGCGGAGATGAAGTCATCAATGTGGGACCTCCTGTGAGTCTAATCAGGAAACACTCGCATTACTCTAACCAGAAAACATGCCAAAGCGTCAGTTCTTTCAAAGGTTTCCTTAGTGAACCGTCGTGTCCTTCGTGGTTCACGGTTTGTAGGGACCCTGAAAATTGCTTCCCAACCCCGAAGCGATATCTCGCAGTCTATAATTCTGCTGCAAGCCAATTCTTGGAGACACTCATGTCGCAAGCCATCCCCGAGAAGTACAAAGATCTCTTCCAGAAGCGCGCCTTCGCCAGCCTCGCCACTCTCATGCCCGATGGCCGCCCGCAGGTCACTCCCGTCTGGTGCGATTTCGATGGCGACCACGTCATCTTCAATTCCGCCCGCGGACGCCAGAAGGACAAGAATGTCCGGCGCGATCCCCGCGTCGCCATGGCCGTCATCGATCCCGAAAATCCTTACCGCTATCTCGAAATCCGCGGCCGCGTGGTCGAAATCACCGAAGAAGGCGCCGCCCAGCACATTGACAAGATGGCCAAGAAATATCTGGGCGTGGATAAATATCCCTACGGCCAGCCCGGCGAAGTCCGCGTCCTCTACAAGATCAAGCCCGAACACACCACGGTGATGGGATAGGGTTCAAGATCAAGGTTTCAGAGTTTCAAGGTTTCAAGGTTCCCAAACAGCATCTGTCTCGATGTACTTTGAAACGTTGAAACCTTGAAACTTTGAAACCTTGCTTTAACCTCTGCTTCCTCGGCTTCGGTAACGTCAACCGCACGCTGGTGCAGTTGCTCGAAAATCGCTCGGCTGAACTTCGCGAGCGTTACGGGATCACCTACCGCATCACCGGCATCGCTTCCCGCCGCCTGGGCTGGCATGCGGATCCGAAGGGCTTGGACCCATCTTCTTTTACTAATTCCAACTCTGCGTCCTCGGCGTCCTCTGCGGTGAAGAATTCTGCCGAAGTCCGCGACTGGCTCGCCGCCGCCCGCGCCGACGTCCTGTTCGAAGCCACCTCCCTCAACGTGCAGAACGGCCAACCCGCCGTCGACCACATCCGCGCCGCCCTGGCTCACGGAGCCCACGCCATCACCGCTAACAAAGGCCCCATCGTCCACGCTTACCGCGAGCTCCGCGACCTGGCCGCGAAGCAGGGCAAGCGCTTCCTCTTCGAATCGACGGTCATGGACGGTGTCCCGATCTTTTCGCTCTTCGATCAACTCCCCGCCATCCTTCTGCAGGGCTTTCACGGAATTCTCAACTCAACCACCAACGTGATCCTCGCCGAAATGGAGGACGGCCTGACTTTTGACGAAGCCCTGAAAAAAGCACAGGCCCTGGGCATTGCCGAGACCGACGCCACTCACGACATCGACGGCTGGGACGCCGCCGTGAAAACCGCCGCGCTGATTAACGTTCTGATGTGTTCGAAGGAAAATGATGTACCGATCCGCCTCGACCAGATCGCCCGCGAAGGCATCCGCGACCTGACGCCGCAAGCCGTCCGCAATGCCAAGCGCGATGGCTGGCCGTTCAAACTGGTCTGCCGCGCGAGGCGCACCGCCAATGGCATCGAGGCCAGCGTGAAGCCAGAAAAAGTTCTCGGCACGCAGCCGATGGCCAAAATCTCCGGCACGTCCTCATACATCTATTTCGAAACCGACATCTTCCCTGGCCTGGCTATCACGGAAGAAAATCCCGGCCTTTATGCGACCGCATACGGCCTGCTGGCAGATTTTGTAAGGGCAGCGACCGAATAGATGGAGCTATTATTGGGCTATGTCGCCGCCACAGTCTATGTTCACACCACTTGAACGGGCCGTGCTCATCATGATTTGCGAAATGCACCCAGCTGATCGAGCCGCCATTGAGATTCAACTAGAAAGTGCAAACCTTAAGAGCCGCGAAAATACTGGCTGTGGTTTCTTCACACATTTCACTGTTGATCGAACGTCCAGTACGCCGATTGGCGGCGAGCGTTTGAGAAACGGGCCTCCTGCTCAGGTCGAGGGCGTGAAGCACGGCATGGGATTTATTCTGTGGTTCGAGGAAGGCTACGCCGATTGCCTTGAGGGATACGCCTTCGGGGACGATAGCACCACCGATCTCGCATTTGATGCTGTCCGTTTTGAACTCAAACGACCTGGCGCAAATCCTTTCTGAAACCGATGCGCCCGTCCCTCCGTGATAGAAATAGAATGACCATGCCAACCGCTGAAACCGCCGCTTCCGCCCTCGACCTCACCTACGTCCGTTCCCAATTCCCTTCTCTCGCTCAAACCGTGAACGGCCATCCCGCCGTTTTCTTCGACGGCCCGGGAGGAACGCAGGTTCCGCAGCGCGTCATCGACGCCATGGCCAACTATCTCCGCCACGATAACGCCAACAGTGGCGGAGCCTACGCCACCAGCCGCCGCACCGACGCCGTGATCGCCGAAGCCCGCGCTGCCATGGCCGATTTCCTGCACTGTGGCGCGGATGAAGTTGCTTTCGGCCCCAACATGACTACGCTGACCTACGCGATCTCGCGCGCGCTGGGCCGCGAACTGAAGCCCGGGGATGAAATCGTCCTCACCCGCCTCGATCACGACGCCAATTTTTCACCATGGATGCAAATGGCCGAGGACCGCGGCGTCTCTGTCCGCATCGCCGAAGTGCGCGACGCCGACTGCACCCTCGATCTCGCCGACCTTGCCTCGAAGATCAGCCAGAAAACGAAACTGGTCGCGGTCGGTTACGCGTCCAACGCCGTGGGCACCATCAACCCAGTCAAAGAAATTGTTCGCCTCGCTCACGCCGCCGGAGCCCTCGCCTACATCGACGCCGTTCATTACGGCCCGCACGGCCTGATCGACGTGGCCGCGCTCGATTGCGATTTTCTTGCCTGCTCGACTTACAAATTTTTCGGACCCCACATGGGCGTGCTCTACGGCAAACGCGAGCACCTGCAGCGCTTCCATCCTTACAAGGTCCGCCCGCTGACAGAAGCAACCCCCCTCCGCTGGGAATGGGGCACGCTGAATCACGAATGCATCGCGGGAATCGCTGCCTGCGTGGAATATATCGCTGATTTAGGAAGGGTGGCCCACCCAACGCGATTTTCGTTGAGTGGGAATTCCGAACCTGGACAGGAAAAAACGGAACGGCGCGCCGCCATCGAAGCCGCCTACGCCGCGATCCACGAGCACGAGCGCGCGCTCGTCGAGCGCATGATGTGCGGCCTGAAAGAAATTCCTGGGCTGAGGGTCTACGGCATCACCGATCCCGCCCGCTTCAATGAGCGCTGCGCCACCTTCGCCATCCGCGACGTGTCCGGAAAAAATTCACCGCTCGACCTCGCGACGAAGCTCGGCGAGCGCGGCTTCTTCACCTGGGACGGCAACTACTACGCCCTAAACCTCACCGAGCACCTCGACGTCGAAAAATCCGGCGGATTTCTCCGCATCGGCCTTGTCCACTACAACACCCCAGAAGAAGTCGACCGCCTGCTCGCCGCCCTGCGGGAAATAGTAGGAGCGTAGTGGTCTGGCTGCGCCCGCGCGGTTGCCAGGTCCGCGGGTACGGGCCCCAGAAACACGTCAGCCCGGGACGCATCCCGGGCTGGAGCGGAACGAGCTTCGAATTGATTTTCGGCGCTGCTTACGGCCAGCGCTTCGCCGTGTCGTCCCATCCCGCGGCGCGCACCGGCTGCGGCGCCGGAATCGTGGGCGCAGTTGGCACCGGAATCCGCGCCGTTGGCTGCGGTCCATTGACTGCCGTCGCCAAGGCGGGCTTCGTCATCTCGGACATGTTTTCTTTTTCTTCTGAAAGCAGCGGAGCCACCAACCGCAGCGCTTCCACTTCTTTTTCCAACCGGGTCAGTTCCATCTCTTTTTGCCGCAACACTTCGTAGACATTTTTCATAGACAGGGCACCTGCGGATTTTTGTCGGGTTTCGAAACCTTTCCCTGCACTTTAGCAGAGTTGCCCTTGTTGTCAAGGCTTTCCGAGGGTCGGTCGCATGTGGAAATAGCGCCTGCCTGAGTGCTGGCCGTAACTCTGTCATCCCGGCCGCAACCAAGCGGAGTGGAGGGAACCCAGTGTTTTTTCGGTGGCCCAGACTTTCGCCGGTTCCAGGTTCAGCTGGCGCGTAGCCGGAACACTCTAGCGGAACAGCAAGAACCCAGCCATCACCCCTGCGACCACCAGGAGCACGCCCAGAACATATTTGTTGCGCGAAAACCACGACTCCGAGGATTCGATCCCACCACTGAATGCGAAGCTCGGAGCTGCCATATCGCTGGGCCTTGGGTGGGAAGCAACGTGGGACTTCCTATCCGATTTGTCGCTCTCAACCGCGAATGCGGCCGCTTTCGCCGCCGCCACAGATGCCAGCGCCGCGGATACAGATTGACTGGGCGCCGAAGCAGCCTTGGCCGCACCCTGAGCCGCCGCCGCGAATGCCTGCCCCTTCCCTCTCACAGCTGGAGCTCCACTCTTTGCCGAAGTGTCAAACCCCCGCTCGGCAACGGCCGGCCTCTTCAACTGCCCGCGCCATTTTTTCTCTTCGCATTCCACGCACAGTACTCGTCCGGCGGTGATGGGAAAACCGCAAGCCTCGCACTTGCGCAGCGCGCGCAATACCGGCGGTACGTGGCTCTGATCCGCCTCAACACCTTTCTCGGACTCTGTACCCGCGCTCAGCGCCGCCGACCAGAACAATTTCTTCGCAGGCGTTTGACCCGGCGTCTCCTCACCGGGTCTTACCGCCATATCCACCCGCACGGCATCGGCCGACGGCTTCGCCGCGGCCAGCTTTGAAGAGCCCTCGACTGCATGTTCCGCAGCCGTCTCTGGCGCCGCCCTGGGCACTTCTACCGCAGCGTCCGTAAAAATCTCTTCGTCCAGAATCTCTTCTGACGAATCTTCTTCCGGCCTCGCGGAAACCGGCGGCTGGGATATTTCCGAAGGCGAACTGTCAGTTCCTTTCAGCTGCTCTGAGACCTTCTCGGCAGCCTGCGCTAAGCGAACCGCGGTCTCAACCATCTCGCTCAGGCGCCGCACCGCCGAGACGTCGCGCTCGCCAAATGCATTCGCCTTGCCGGAAAATAGCTCAAAGACTCCCAGCACCTCGTCGTCATTCACCACCGGCATCACCATCACCGAAGCAATCCCCAGTTGCCGGCAGACCTCCCGGTTCACCCGCGCATCGCGCTCGGCATCATCGCAGCGCAAAAACTGCCGCGTGCGGACGCTCTCCCCGGACAACCCAATCTCCGTGGAAAGCAGCGCTCCCAACTCAGGAGCATTCGACCCCGTGCTGGCCCGGCACAGCATGTCGTTGCGGCCATGGCGCCGCAATGCGATGGCCGCCCCCGTCGCTCCCGTGATGTATTGCGCCCGGTTCGCCAACAACTGCAGCGCGGCATCGAGATCGCGTTGCGCCATCGCCGCCAAAGAATTCCCGCCTTCCTCGCCCGCGAGCATGGCCGCCGCATCCGCGCGCAGTGCCAGCCCGGCCGCGATGCGTTGCCCAGTGGGATGGAAATGATTCTGCTGCAAAATGGATCTCCAGCACGCCATCCTCCTGCGCTCTAACTCATTTCGCTTGTAAAGGATGCGTACTTGGAGTCTCGCTCGCACCCTGCCGCGTGTCAATAAACTGCGGGGCGCAGAGGTATTAAGACAAAAGTGCGGAAGAAGCTTTCAGCTATCAGCTGTTAGCTATTAGCCGTTAGAGGTGTGAGGCCTGAGGTCCAAGGTCTGGACTGAGATCTAAGGCGTGATAGCTGATAGCTGCCTTACCGCCGTTTTCTGCGCAGTGCCACTTGCGCCAGCCGGTTGGCCTCGACGTTGAACTCCCGCCGCACGTGCGAGATGGAGAACTTCAGCGACCGCGCCAGCTTCCGGCACGTCCAGTGCAGCGAATAAAGCCGCGGGCTGCGGCAGACGTACTCCCCGGTCATTTGCCGCACCACAACTTCGGAATCGGAATAAACGTGGAGTTTGCGCGCCTTTTGCGACACTGCGAACTGCAAGGCCTCCATCAGGGCAACGTACTCCGCGACGTTATTGTCCTGGTGGCCAATCCATTTGGCGATGCGCACCGGATCGCTGTCGCAGCCGCTGATCACCACCCCAATGCCCGACGGCCCCGGATTTCCCAGGCATCCGCCGTCCACATAGGCCACCAGTTCTGCCATCACTTCGATTTTTCCGTTGCTGTTTGCACTGTGCGCTCAAGCTCTTGCATCGTCAAGACGATTATTTGGTTCCCTTTCAGCGTCTTGCAGTTGCTCTGAGAGCTGTGAATGTTTTTGTGCAAAATACGTCTCCAGACAATTTAGGGGTGACTAAGTTTTTCCCCTACAAGCATTTGCGTTTTCGGTTATGCACAGTTCGGCAGACTGCCTCTGCACCAAAACTTTGCGTTGACTTTTATGAACCCAGTGTTAAGGTAGCTTGCGTCGACGGTCGAAAGGGTTGGCACAATAATACTGAGCCAGTCCGAAGTAGACTGAGTGATCAGCCGGGCGGGGCGACCCGCAAGGCGACCAGACCTGAAAAAACCGACGGCTCTGCGAGGGGCAGTTGGGGTCAGGGACTGCGAAAGCAGTGATCGCATCAAGGGGTCGTGACGGTACATGCTTCCATGCTGTTAGCTCCCTCGCAGGAGCAGGCGGCTAGAGCATAACCAATGTCACGGCCCTTTCAATTTTTCCCCACCTTTTTTCCCGCCTCTTAAGCTCCGTCTTGCTTCTCTCGCTTTAGCTCTCCTGATGGTTCACTTACCTTCGTAACTTTTCCAACCACTGCCAGCGGGCAAGACTTGTGCGGGAGGATCTTTTGTCCGCCGAGTCCATTACGCTCTCGTCGCCCGTCGCCGCCACACGCGACGTCTTGCGCGTGTCCGAAGTCAAGATTCATTCCACGCGTCTGGACTGCGTTGATCTGCTCCGCGGCATCGTGATGGTTCTCATGGCCTTGGACCACACCCGGGACTTCTTTACGTATCTCCAATTCGCTCCCGAAGACCTTGCAAGAACATCCGGACCGCTCTTCTTCACGCGCTTCATCACCCATTTTTGCGCTCCCACGTTTTTCCTGCTGGCAGGAACTGGCGCCTACTTGTCGCTTTCGCGAGGCAAATCGGTCGCGCAGGTCTCAAAATTCTTCGCCACTCGCGGACTCTGGCTCATCTTCCTCAATCTGACCATCGTGGCCGTGGCCTGGACTTTTGTATTGCCCTTCTATTTCGGGGGCGTGCTCTGGGCGCTGGGATGGTCGATGGTGGCCATGGCGGCGCTGGTGTGGCTGCCGCTCCCCGCGATTGCGGCGTTGGGCGCGGCGACGATCCTCGGTCATAATCTTCTCGATGGGATCACGCCTCATAGCTTTGATAATTTCACGCTCGCCCGCCTATGGGTCGTTCTGCATGGCCATCGCCTGATTCCGATCGGCTCTCAGGATGAATTCTTCGTCTTGTTCTCGCTGATTCCCTGGGTGGGAGTCATGGCCGTCGGTTACGCTCTTGGAGCTCTCCTGCGCAGGGCAGACTGGCGAAAGCTGGTTTTTGCCACCGGCGTGACCATAACCGCTTCCTTCGTGCTGTTGAGATTCTTCCATCTCTACGGGCATGCTGCCTGGCCCGGTCCCTGGAAAGTGCAAGCAACGCCGCTGCTCACGTTCATTGCTTTCTTTGACACGTTAAAATATCCGCCCTCTTTGCATTTCCTGCTGATGACTCTCGGCCCGGCGCTGATGGCGCTGCCCTGGCTCGACCGGGTCAATGCGGAACGAGGACTGGGCCGCGTCCTGAAGGTCTTCGGTCGCGTGCCGCTCTTTTACTATGTTCTCCATCTTTACTTGATTCACATACTCGCCATATTGGCCGCTAAGGCTACGCATCAGCCTTCGCACTGGCTGATCGGAGGACCCTTGATGCTAATGCCCCAAGCGCATTACGGTCATGGGTTACCCTTTATTTACGCGATGTGGGCAACGGTCGTTGTCCTGCTCTACCTGCCCTGCAAATGGTTTATGGACTACAAGCAACGGCACGATGACTGGTGGCTGCGCTATCTCTAACCGCTAAGGCGCCGCAGACTCTCGCCCTCATATTGGCAAACTCCCGCGTTCGCATTAGAAAATCGTTTTACTAACTCCCCCTCCCGGTGCAATAATGCCTGCCCATATAGACATTCCGGGCCGGCGCACGCGTCTGCTCGGAAAACCAACGCAGTATTGTGAGGGCGAAAAATCTCATGGCAAAGCATCCCTTGTCTCGTCGGCAATTCATTCAGCTCGGCAGCGGCGCTCTGGCCGCCACCACCGTCGCGAAAAACGTCTTGCAGCCTCATATGCTCTCGGCCGCTCCGCGCCGCGTGGCGCCCAGCGACACCGTCCGCTTCGCCTCCATCGGCACCGGCATTCGCGGATGCGAACACCTCGAAGCTTCTCTCAGCGTTCCCGGCATCCAGTGCGTCGCGGTTTGCGACCTCTACGACAGCCGCCACACCGCCGCCCAGGAAGCCGTGAAAAATCCCAGCGTCCCCGCTACGCGCGATTACCGCTCTATCCTCGACCGCAAAGATGTCGACTCCGTCCTCATCGCCACCATGGACCACCAGCACCGGCACATCTTCGCAGATGCCTGCGCCGCCGGCAAAGACGTTTACTGCGAGAAGCCGCTATCGCACACCGTCGAAGACGGCTTCGCCATGATCGAAGCCGCCCACAAGAACAATCGCATGGTCGCGGTCGGCAGCCAGCGCGTCAGCTCTGTCCTGTATGCCAAGGCCAAAGAGATTTACGACTCGGGCAAACTAGGCGAAGTCTTCTCCATCAACGCCTACTGGGACCGCAACTCGCCCAGCGGGGCCTGGGTTTATCCCATTCCGCCCGACGCCAGCCCGCAGACCATCGACTGGAACACCTTCCTGGGCAACGCTCCCAAGCGCTCTTTCGATCCCGTCCGCTTCTTCCGCTGGCGCTGCTTCACCGACTACGGCGAGGGACTCGGCGGAGATCTGTTCGTCCACCTGCTCTCCGGCATTCACTTCATTACCAGCACCAACCAGCCGGCGCAGCGCGCCCAGTCCAGCGGCGGACTCTACCACTTCAAAGATGGACGCGAGTTCCCCGATCTCATCGAAACCCTCTACGACTATCCCAACTTCCGCGTCACCGTTCGCTGCAACCTCAACAACAACGGCGGGGAGTTCATCGGCTTCTACGGCACCAAGGGCACGATGATCATCAAGGACAACACCCTAAGCTACAAGCCCGAGGACACGCGCCCCGAGCCCGAAGGCTATTCCATCTACGGATGGCCGAAGGCGCTGCGTGATCAGTACCTGGAGAAGTGGCACGAAGACCATCCCGAACCAGCCGCCCTGGCCTGGAGTGTCGACGAAGACGGCGAATCCTACGAAACCCCTCCCGGCTATAGCGACACGGTGGACCACCAGGCGAACTTCTACAACGCCGTGCGCACTCGCAAGCCGGTCGTCGAAAACGAAGTTTTTGGCAACAACGCCGCCATCGGCTGCCACCTGGCCAACTTCTCGTACTTCAACAAGACCGTTGCAGTCTGGGATCAGAACGAAAAGCAAATCGTAAAAGGCTAAGCAGAAGTTAAGGAATCGAAGGGTGCCCCACTTCTCCCTGGTTTTGGGAGAAGTGGGGTTTTTAGTTCTGCAGACGAGCGTCCAGTACGGCAAGCCCGCAGCCCTGCTCCGGCCCATCGAGCACCTCCCGCATCTCTGCTATCATTCTCCTCCGGGCCCCGCTACCCTACAGAGGAGATCTTCATGCTTTCCTTCGCCCGCCGGCAGTTCCAGGCTCGATACCTTCTCTTACTTTCAGCGCTCGTTCTGCCATTCGTATTCGCGACATCCCGCTCAATCGCTCAGTCCGGCCCGCCGCCCACCGAGCGCCACGATGTCACCGAAACTTTTTTCGGCACCACCGTCACCGATCCCTATCGCTGGCTCGAGCACTGGCAACATGGAAAAGGCGCCGAATGGCTCAAGGCCCAGGATACCTTCACGCGAGCCGAGCTCGCCGCAATTCCCGGCCGCGAAAAGTTTCTCGAGCGGGTGAAGTCGCTCGACACTTCCAGCACGCGCGTTCGCAGCGCGCAGGTGTGGGGCGGCAAACTTTTCTACCTCAAAGCCGACCCTGGCGCCGACAATGTCAAGCTCTACGTCAAAGAGGAAAATTCTCCTGAACGTCTGCTGCTCGATCCCGAACTCCTCACCAAAGATGGCGTCCACTCCTCCATCGATTACTTTGTGCCTTCGCTCGACGGCACGCTGGTCGCCTACGGAATTTCTCCCGGAGGCTCTGAGAACAGCGTCATTCACGTGCTCGACACGGCCACCGGCAAAGTCCACGCGGACGCGATCGACCGCTGCCGCTTCGGCGCCATCTCCTGGCTCCCCGGCAACCAGTCATTCTTCTATAACCGCCTGCAAAAGATGACGCCCGGCATGCCTCCAACTGCCCTCGAGCAGCGCAGCCGTATGTACATCCACGAACTTGGCGCCGACCCCGAGCAGGATCGCCTGGTTTTTGGCTGGAATTATTCCTCGGGCGTAAACATTGCCGATAACGACATCGGCATCGCCTACTATTCCCCAGGCGCACCTTCTTATCTGTTCGGTCTGGTCCTTCACGGCACGCAAAATGAAGGCACCGCCTATTACGTTCCTTTTTCTCAACTCAAATCGAAATCCATCCCGTGGAAGAAACTCTACGACGTGGACGATGCCGTCGTGCGCGCCGACGTTCACGGCGACGATATCTATCTCGTCACCCACAAGCGCAAGCCGCGCTACGAAATCACCCGCACCAGCCTCAAGAATCCTGACGTTGCCCACGCCGCCGTGGTCGTTCCCGCCAGCGAGGTCGTCATCCAGGAAGCCGACGTCGCCGCCGACGGCGTTTACATTCGCGATCTCGATGGCGGCATCGACCGCATGCGCCGCCTCTCCTTCGACGGCAAAGTCGAATCTATCTCTCCCGGCGAAGGGCAATCGGCCTCGGAAATCTCCGTTACCCCCACCGAATCCGGAGCGCTCATCCACGCCGTTTCCTGGACCACGTCCCCGCGTTGGCTCAAATACGATTCCAAAACCAGCGCCGTCACCGACGCAGGCATTCAGCCGCCGCTTCCTATCGACACTTCCGCCTACATCGCCGACGAAGTCAAAGCCAAAAGTGCCGACGGCACCATGATCCCGGTCTCCATTATTCACGCCAAAAACATCACGCTCGATGGCAGCCATCCCACCCACCTCATCGGATACGGCGCATACGGAATTTCCTACGACGCCTTTTTCGATCCCGTCTGGATTGCCTGGCTGGAACGCGGCGGAGTGATCGCCTTCGCCCACGTCCGCGGCGGCGGCGAATACGGCGAAGAGTGGTACCGCGCCGGATACAAACTCACCAAGCAGCACACCATCGACGATTTCATCGCCGCCGCCCAATACCTCATCGAAAACAAGTACACCACCGCGCAGCGCCTCTCCGGCGAAGGCACGAGCGCCGGCGGAATCCTCATCGGCGGCGCCATCACTCAGCGCCCCGATCTTTTTGCCGGAGCTCTCATCCGCGTCGGATGCTCCAACACCTTGCGCATGGAGTTCACTCCCAACGGGCCGCCTAACATCGCCGAGTTCGGCAGCGTTACCGATCCCGACGGCTTCAAAGCCCTCTACGCCATGGACGCCTACCAGCACGTCAAAGATGGAGTCGCCTATCCCGGCGTGCTGTTGACGGCCGGCATCAATGATCCGCGCGTCGATCCCATGCAACCCGCCAAGATGACCGCCCGCCTGCAGGCCGCCACTTCCAGCAAGCGCCCGGTTCTGCTCCGCGTCGACTACGACGCCGGCCACGGCATGGGCTCAACCCGTAACCAGCACGATCTCGAGTACGCCGACGAAATGAGCTTCCTGCTCTGGCAATTCGGCGATCCCGAGTTCCAACCACCGAAATAATGTTGAGCCATCACAGGGGGGGTGAGGATCGGAGCGCAACCATCGTTAGCATGAAGCGTCAGCGTGCCCCATTTCTCGCGCTTTCTGTGCGCGAGGAGCGATTCTTGTGAAGTAGCGCCGGCGTCCCGCATCCACACCAACCCAATTCCCAATCTACGGAGTTCTGAATCCAGTGCAGCAGCAGTGCCCGTACTCCAGGATTCCCTTCGTGTACCTTCGTGTCCTTTGGTTTGCGCTTTTTGCCTCTGGTCCAGATGTTAATCTAACTGTCCGACGTCATGCCTCGCCGCTCCTCACCGCTCCGCGTCGCCATCGACACCGGAGGCACCTTCACCGATTGCGTCTGGGTCGATCCCTCCACGCGCCGTCTCCGCATGCTGAAGGTGTTCTCCACGCCTGCCGATCCCTCCCAAGCCATTGTCGACGCGCTCCAAAAAGTTTCCTGCGACGCTGACTTTATCCTGCTTCATGGCACCACCGTGGGCACTAACACGCTGCTCGAACGCAAAGGCGCGCGCACCGCTCTCATCACCACCGCCGGCTTCGAGGACGCCATCGAAATCGGACGCCAGGCCCGCCCCAAGCTCTACGATTTCTTCTTCGATCGCGTCGAGCCTCTGGTGCCGAAAACTCTACGATTCGGAATCCGCGAACGCACCTCTGTGGACGGCGAAATTCTCACCGCGCCCACTCCCAAAGACCTCCGCGATTTAGCCGAGCGCTTCGCCGCCGCCCAACCGCAATCCATCGCCATCTCGCTTCTGTTCTCATTTGCCAATCCCAGCAACGAACAAGCCATTGCCCAGGCCGTGGCGCCGCTTGAAGTCCCGCTCTCCATCTCCCATCAAATCCACCCCGAATTCCGCGAATACGAGCGCACCTCCACGGTCGTCATCAACGCGTATCTGCAGCCGGTGATGCAGAGTTATCTGGAAAATTTAGAACGGCGGGCGCGCGAGCTTGGCACAACGCAGCCCCAAACCACCGCCGGGACATCCGTGGAAGCGCGCCGATTTAGCACTGCGAAAAGCGGCCCAAGGAACAAGGCTTCAGTCCCTGAAGAGCCCCGCATCTTCGTCATGCAATCCTCCGGCGGCATCACCGCCCTGGCAGCGGCCGCCCGCGAACCGGTTCGCACCGTGCTCTCCGGCCCCGCCGGAGGCGTGGTCGGCGCCGCGGCTTCCGCTCGCGCCAGCGGCTTCGATCGCATCATCGCCTTCGACATGGGAGGCACCTCCACCGACGTTTCCCTGGTTGAGGGCAAAATCAAAACTGCCAACGAAGCCCATATCGCCGGCCTTCCCATCTCCGTTCCCATGCTCGACATCCACACCGTCGGCGCCGGCGGCGGGTCGCTTGCCCGCTTCGACGCTGCCGGCGTTCTCCGCGTCGGCCCCGAATCCGCCGGAGCCGATCCCGGCCCCATCTGCTACGGCCGCGGTTTCCAGCCCACCGTCACCGACGCCAATCTTCTCCTCGGACGCCTCCAGCCCACGCGTTTTTTAGGCGGAGACTTCACTCTCGATCTCGCCCGCACCCGCAGCCTCACGCAAAATTGGCTGAAGCAGCAAAACTCCAATCTGAGCCTGGAAAAATTTGCCGCCGGAGTGATCCGCGTCATCAACGCCACCATGGAGAAAGCCATCCGCGTCGTCTCCATCGAGCGCGGGCGCGATCCCCGCCAATTCGCCCTGGTCGCCTTTGGTGGCGCCGGAGGCCTTCACGCCTGCGCCCTGGCCGAAGCTCTCCGCATCCCGCGCGTGATCGTTCCTGCATTCCCCGGTGCCCTCTCGGCGCTGGGAATTCTCTCGAGCGACGTCATCAAAGATTATTCGCGCACCGTCCTGTGGCGCGTCGTCCGCGAGATCCCTGCCGCAAGGGTGAATCGCGAGTTCTCGGCAATGGAAAAACGCGCTCTGAAAGATTTTCACGATGAAGGTTGGCTGGGCGCTCCGCACTACGTCCGCAGCGTAGATCTGCGCTATCGCGGACAAGGCTATGAGCTCAATATCCCGCTCACCAGAAATCTGATGCATGACTTCGCCCAGGAACACCGCCACCGCTACGGCTACCACTATGTGGATCGTGAAATCGACCTAGTCACTCTCCGCCTCCGCGCGGCTTTGAAATCCATGACGGTCCACGTAGGGACGGACGCATTCGTCCGTCCCAGCCGAGCAAAACTCGGCAGGCCTTCCCTGCTCGAAACCCGAGTCCTATTCGACAACAAGAAACTAAGAACAAAAATCCTCTCCCGCGAAGACCTGCGGCCCGGCCGAAGATATTCCGGCCCGGCCATCATCACCGAATACAGCGCCACTACCGTCATCCCGCCCGGCAAGCGCTTCCATATCGATGGCGCTGAGAATTTAGTCATCAAGGTCTAGATTCACTGGTAAGGATGCACTTCTCTGTTTGTTTTCCTCTCAACCGAATGTTTCATATTCCCACAGCTTCTCCACCGCAATGAAAGAGTCGTATATTCCTATTGCCTTTTGTTTATGCCACCCTCGGGCCTATGCAACCGTTATTAGGCAAGCTCGAACTCGGACGAGATCAGAGGAGTTAAAACGGATGACGCCAAGGAAACGGCCAACCAAGGAAATAAAGCCAGCCCCACCATGCCAGTGCGAATGTCGGGCCTGCGATTTAGGTATGCACTGCGGGAGAAAACCTGACTGCGGCCATCCTTCCCCGAGGACTAAGCAGAGTACACACTAGACGCCTGGGCGTGTCCTGGGTCAAGCGCCTTCCGACGTTGCTCCTTCTCAACCCATTCGACGAACAAGGCGCGAAATTCCTGCTGCGTGTAGATGCCCTTGTGAATGAGCAAAGTGTTCATGGCATACACCGTTGCCTTGAAACCTTCGTCCCGAGACGCGAGCGCCAGTGCTTCTTCGAAAGACATCGTGATTCCCCAAGATGGAGTAGCGACGTTGTCATCAAACCACTCTAAACCCACGAAGTCAATATTGCCGAACCTGTAACCTGTTGGGCCCGTTCGAGCCACTCCAAGCAAATCCAATTGTTAACATCCGATGAAAATCACTCCCCAGCGCAGAAACCGAGTACTGATTACTAGGTACTGGGTACTGCCTTCGCTACAATGATCCCGTGAAACCCAGCATCTACGTAGTGGAAGACGATCCCGATATTTCCCGCCTCGTTCGCCACCACCTCGAGAACGAAGGCTTCGTCCTGCGCGTCTATTCGACCGGCGCCACCGTCCTTCCCGACGCCGAACGCCAGCGTCCCGGCCTGTTCATCCTCGACATCATGGTTCCCGGCAAAGATGGCCTCGAAATTTGCCGCAACATTCGCCAAACTCCCGGCCTCGCTTCCGTGCCGGTAATTTTTCTCACCGCCAAAAGCAGCGAGGCCGACCGCGTCCTCGGCCTTGAACTCGGTGCCGACGACTACATCGCCAAGCCCTTCAGTCCCCGCGAGTTGGTCGCCCGCGTCAAAGCCGTGCTGCGCCGCTTCGAGCGCCCGCTTCTGCCCAGCCCCATGAAAGTCGGCGACATCGAAATCGATCCCTCCGCCATGACTCTCACCGTCCGCGGCAGCATGGTTCCGACCACGGCCACCGAGTTCCGCCTGCTCGATTACTTCGCCCGCCACAAGGGGCGCGTCTTCTCCCGCGATCATCTTCTCGACTCCGTCTGGCGCGACACCGCTTATGTCACGCCGCGGTCGGTGGACGTCTACGTCCGTCGCATCCGCGAAAAAATCGAGCCCGATCCGGAAAATCCCCGCTACCTGAAAACCGTCCGCGGCGCCGGCTACCGCTTCGAGGCTCCCAAGTGAGAAGATTGCAGACGAGGTAACATTGAAGAACCGCATCTTCTTCAAACTGCTCGCTGTCTTCCTGGTCGTCATCGCTGCCACCGCCGTCATTCTGGACGTCATGATTGGCAATGCCTGGGAAACCTCGCTGCGCGCCGAAATCGAGCGCAACCTCACCCAGAAGACCCTGCTCTTCGCCCACCGCGTCGAAACCGACCACGCCCACTCGCTCGCCGAAATCGCCGCTCAGGAAGGTCTGGCCGCCGGAGCCCGCGCCACCATCATCGATGCCTCGGGCACGGTGCTGGCCGACTCCGAGGCCGCTCCCTCCGACTCCGAGGCCCACGCCAATCCTCCCGAATTCGCCGCCGCCCTCTCCGGCAAGACGGGCAGTAACGAGCGCCGCAGCGCCACGCTCGGCATTCCTTTTCTTTATGTCGCCGTCCCCGTCTCCGGAGGCGCCGTCCGCCTCGCCTATCCCCTCTCCGATCTCCAGGCCGTGCAGGCGCAAGTTCAACGCCGCCTGCTCTGGGGCTCGGCCATCGCTTTCCTCATTGCTTTGCTGATCGCGGCTTCCTGGTCGGTCTGGACCGCGCGCCGTCTCGAACGCATCGTCGACGTTGCCGCCCGCATTGAACATGGCGATCTCCACGCCCGCGTCGATGAGTCGCCGATCGACGAGATCGGCCGCGTCGCCGCCGCCATCGACAAAACTGCCGGACAAGTCGAGCGCAGCTTCGCCGCCGTTCGCTCCAGCCAGCGCCAGCTCGAGACCCTGCTCAACAGCATGCAAGACGCCGTCATCGCCGTCAGCTCCGATGGCCTCGTGCGCTGGGCCAACCAGCCCATGGACCGCCTCAGCCTCCAACGCACTCGCCTCAACGCCCCCGTCGTTGAAACCATCCGCGACCCCGATTTCCTCGCCACCGTGAAAGCCGCAACCGCCAGCAAGGAAGTCAAGACCGCCCGCGCCACCTCCATCGTTCCCGGACGCGCCTTCGACGTCACCGCCGCTCCTCTGCCCGATGGTGGAGTCGTCGCCGTGCTCCGCGATCTCACCCAAACCGAGCGCGTCGAAAAAACTCGCCGCGATTTCATCGCCAACGTCTCCCACGAACTCCGCACTCCCCTCACCTCCATTCAGGGATACACCGAGACCCTGCTCGACACTCTTCCTTCCGACAATTCCACTTCCACTCGTGAATTTCTCGAGATCATCCGCAAGAACGCCCTGCGCATGTCGCGCCTCACCGAAGACCTGCTCACTCTCGCCCGCGTGGAATCCGGCGAGACTCGCTTCGAGACCGAACCGATCCCGCCCGCCGAACTCCTGCACGATGCCGAAGAAAGTTTCCGCGAGATTGCCCGCACTCAGGGCGTAGAACTAAACATCGTCGAGACGCAGCCCGATCACGGCTCCGTCGAATCCTTCCCGCCAGTCCTTGCCGACCGCGAAGCCATCCACCAGGTTTTCTCCAACCTCATCGACAACGCTATGAAATACGGACGCGCTGGTGGACGCATCGAACTCGGAGCCCGCCCCGTCGGCACCGCCGACGACGATGGCCACCCACGCGCCGTCGAATTCTATGTCCGCGACTTCGGCGCCGGCATCTCCTCCGAACACCTGCCGCGCCTCTTCGAACGCTTCTACCGCGTCGACAAAGCCCGCTCCCGCGAATCCGGAGGTACCGGCCTCGGCCTCGCTATCGCCAAACACATCATGCGCGCCCACTCCGGCTCCATTCGCGCCGAAAGCGACCTCAACCACGGCAGCACCTTCCTCTTCACCCTCCCCACCGCCTAGGTGGCGGCGTTCCACCGGTCATCTGCGAAACCATCGACTCTGGTAGAGCCGGCGCCCCGCCGGCTGTGGCGGAGGCGTCCCGGCTCCACGAGCCCCTTTCCAAATCACCCGCTTGTTAACACTTCCCCGCCTGCCGAAGTCTAAGATGTCGTGGGTATTTCCACGCATGGCCTCACCAGGAGACAGGCTCGATTTGACTGCCGCTCAACTGGATGACTTGGTGACCGAGCCGTCCGACAATGAATCGGAAGATGTCACATTGGTGCATGCGGCACAGCGCGGTAACCGTGCCGCATTCGGCCGGCTGTACCAGCGCTACGCTCCCATGGTCCATGGTGTCCTGCTGGCGAAGGTCCCCGTCACCGCGGTGGATGATCTGGTTCAGGATGTATTCATCCGCGCCCTTCGCCGCGTGTCCGCCTTGCGCAAGAGTACGAGCTTCGGCGCTTGGCTCGCCGCCATCGCTCGCAATTTGGCAAATGACTACCATCGGCGGTCCGCGCCAGAGGAGCAACTGCTTGACGAACAGTCTGAACGCGACATTGCCGCGCCGCCCGAGCGCGCAGATTCTCGCCGCCAGGCGGCCGCAATTCTCAACGCGATTCGCAGCCTGCCCGACGCCTATCGTGAGCCGCTGATCCTGCGATTTGTCGAAGGCATGACTGGCCCGGAGATCGCGGCGCGCACCGGGCTCACGCACGGCTCGGTCCGAGTGAATCTGCATCGCGGCATGCAGCAATTGCGCGCACTCTTGCGCCTCACTCCGGGCAATAGCCAGCCGGAACAGGAGGATTTCTAACATGGATACTGCCAACAACCAGCGGAATAAAGAGCCTCTCACAGGTAGCGGCGACTACCTGTGGGATCGCACCGGCGCACCTGATCCTGAAATCCAGAAGCTGGAGGGTTTGCTTGGAGACTTTCGTCACAGCCGTCCCGCGCCGGTTCTTCCTGAGCAGGTCCTCAGAAGTCGATGGGCCTTTGTTATAGGACTGCGCTGGTTCCCCGCAGTCGCAGTCGCTGCCGTCGCTCTCGCGGCCTTCGTCACATTTCTGATGTTCAGCAACCGTCATTCGCAGCCGGCGATCGCGGGTTGGACCGTCTCTGGCCTCTCCGGGAGCCCTCGGGTTGATCGCAACACCATCTCCGAAAAAAATGGTTCTGCGCGGCTCTCCGTCGGCCAGGTGCTGGAAACCGACGACCACTCCCACGCCAGCCTTCGCTCCTCCGCCATTGGCCAAATCGATGTCGAGCCCAGCACTCGCTTGCGCCTGCTCACCATGGGCCAGAATCTGAAGCGCATCGCTCTCGATCGCGGAACCATTCACGCCTACATCTGGGCGCCCGCCGGACAATTCGTCGTGGACACGCCCTCCGCCGTCACCGTGGACCTGGGCTGCGCCTACACCCTGCACGTTGACGATTCCGGCGCCGGTCTCGTGCGCACGACGCTGGGATGGGTCGGTTTCAAGCTGAATCGCCGCGAGTCCTTCATCCCCGCCGGGGCGGCCTGCGCCACGCGTCCGAAAATCGGGCCCGGCACCCCCTATTTTGAGGATGCGTCTCCTTCATTCCGCGCCGCGCTCGCCCGTTTCGACTTCGAGGACGCCAGCCCGCAGCACCGCTCCGACGACATCGCAACTGTTCTCGCCCAGGCCCGAGTGCGCGACTCCCTCACGGTGTGGCACCTGCTGTCGCGTGTCGATGACGCACAGCGCGTCCGCGTCTTCGATCGCCTGCAACAACTGGCGCCTCCACCACCCGGTGTTACTGAAGAAGGCATCCTCCGCCTCGATCAACCCATGCTCGATCGCTGGTGGAATCAACTTGGATTTGACGACATCTCGATATGGCGCCATTGGGAACATTCCTGGTCCAGCGTGAGTGCCTCCCCAAACTAGAAATGACGCTGCCCACGATCTTGTGTCCCGGATCTCGTTAACACTCCGCTCTCGCCTTGCGTCTCTTCATCCGTAAGCAAATTCAGAAAGGAGATTTCACCCTATGAATTTCCAACCATCCGCACGATTTATGATCGGTATCGTCGCCGTCCTGCTCGCGCTTTCGACATTCGCGCTCGCCGGTCCGCCGCTGGTCTGCCACCGCATCGAAATCGGCCCGGCCCATACTCTGCCTTGGGTCGATCTCAACTATCGCAAGGGGATGGGCAACTACGACTTGAATAACCTTTCCAACGACACGCTCGCCATCCTCAATGCGAACCCGTCGGTGCTGGTGCACATGGAAACGCTCCGGCGTGCCACGATCTACGCCCGCCAGGATCCGCAGGTCGCAAAAGAACTCCTCACCCGATTGCATGCCCGTGCCGCCAATGCAGATTCGGGAAGCACCGGCGCTCTGGCCTTGTTCGATCTCGGGTACCTCGCGGAAACCTACAAACAGTGGTTCGGCCAAGGCGAGCCTGACCCCGCCCGCACTCTCGACGGATTATCCTGGGTCGGCAAGGCCATCCAGATGCGAGGCTCAGATCCAGAAATGGAGTTCGCCGCCGCCCTCATCACGCTCACCGGCCCCGAGCGAGATCACAACAGCCATGTCCAGAAAGCAATGGACGGAGCGCACACCGATCCTCTCCTGGCTCAGAATCTGGCGTCAACCTTTCACAACCAAACCATCTCCGCCCTCCTTACCTCCGGCCCTGAACCCAAAAAATAGTCCGGGCCAGTCAGAATTCCTAACCGGGGCCCCATCTTGTCATGGCAATTTGCCTGGACCGGGTGGGGATTTCTACTTGGTTTATGGGGTTGTGTCTTTTGCGAGAGTGGTATTAACTATTCTGTAATAGGCTGGCGGCGTGCATGAAAAATAACCGAAAATTCACAGGTTATTAACCGCAGCTGGCACGGAAAATTCTATGCTGAACCGTTGGCGATTCGATCCCAGAAACGTCAGAATCACGGCGGCGCTTCCACGCCAGCTTCTCGCCGCACGCATTCTCCGTCGGCAGACACATCTATGAGCACTGCAGTCAAAGGTCCCGATCCCGAACCTGCTCATCACTACATCGTTCGCCGCACCGTCGAAGCCTGTAACATGGCCAAAGAAGCTGCCGCCGCTGCCGCGGAAGGCATCGCCACCGGTTCCAACGCCCTGCTCAATTCCCTGCGCCAGCGCGAGCGCGAGCTCGACACCCTCGACCTCGAAATCGACAACGGAGTCACCACCGCCATCACCGAAGTCGCCCCGGCCGAGGCTCGCGAACTTCTCGCCTGCATGAAGTTCATGATCGGCCTCGAGCGCATCGGCGATCTCCTGCTCAGTTTCGGTAGCAGCGCCCAGTCGGTGAACGGGCGCATTGACTCCGAAGACATCCGCGACCTGACCCAGATGGCCACCCTGCTGGAAAAAATGCTCACCGATTGCGGCGCCGCCTTTTCCGAGCGGAACGTCAGCCAGGCCGTCGAAGTCCTCCGCGCCGACGCCGAAATGGACCGCCTCCGCAATCTCATCTTCCTGCGCCACATCGAGAATCCCGAAAACATGCCGCGCCAGGCCAGCCTGCAAGTCATCTTCATGACCCAGTCGCTGGAGCGTGCCGGCGACCACGCCAAAAATATGGCCGAAGAAGTCTGTCACTTCGTCAGCGGACGCCCCGTCCGCCACGTCCTCATTGCCTACGACAAGCCCGTCGAGCAAATGTTTATCGACTACCTCCGCCGCCGCGACCAGCACCACTAAAAATTGCATTTATCTGTGATTCCGAGTGAGGATTTTGCTCCGCCAGGCCGGAGCAGAACCGCAGTCGAGGGACCCTGTGTTCCTGGGTTGCCGCACCTCCTCGCGCCCCTTGCGAGACGGCGGACACGCTGAACCGGCTGAATGGGCTGGCGAACACGTGGGCGGGATCGTTCGGATTCAGCTACGACGCGTTGAGCCGGCGGACACAGCTGACGCGTCCGAACGGGATCGCTACGAACTACGGCTACGACTCGGTATCGCATTTGCTGAGTGTGCTGCATCAGGCGGGTACGACGACGCTGGACGGAGCGGGCTACACCTACGACGCGGCGGGCAATCGGCTGTCTAAAACCAACTATCTGAACGGGGTAACCTCAAATTATGGTTACGATCTGCTGTACGAACTGACCCAAGTCACGCAGGGAGGTAGTACCACCGAGAGCTACAGCTACGACGCGGTAGGGAATAGACTGTCCTCTTCCGGCGTGCCCAACTACAGCTACAATTCGTCGAACGAGCTGACGTGGAGTTCGAGCGGGAGCTACACGTACGACGCAAACGGAAACACGCTGACAGACGCCCAGGGCCGTACCTTCACCTGGGACTTCGAAAACCGGCTGACTCAGGCTGTCGTTCCCGGCTCGAACGGCGGAACGACGACGTTCAAGTACGATCCCTTCGGCAGACGCATTCAGAAATCCGGCCCACTCGGCACCACCAACTACCTCTATGATTGGGGAGACGTCGGTGCCGATGTCATCGAGGAAGTAGATAACAGCGGGTCCACTCTGGCGCGCTACACACAGGGCATTGATATCGATCAACCGTACGCTGAGTTTCGGTCCGGAACGATCGGCTACTACCAAGGCGATGCTCTCAATTCAATTACTTCAGTGACTAATGCCGCGGCGGCCGTGGACAACACCTACGTGTACGATTCGTATGGGAACACGATGCAATCTTCCGGATCTCTCCCTAATCACATTGGGTACACCGCGCGCGAGTTCGACGCCGAAACCGGTTTGCTGTACAACCGGCTTCGGTTCTACGACCCCAACCTTGGCCGATTCGTCAATGAAGATCCTAGCGGGCTGGGGGGCTCGATGAACTTCTACGCTTATGTGAACAACTCGCCAATCAGCAATGTTGATCCACTAGGGTTGGCCATTTGTACTTACTTCGCCTCAAGCGGTTGGCTCTGGTGTTTCCCACAACAGGCCGGACACGACGCTGTAATAATCCGAGTCGCCTCGGGCAACAATGGGGGCGCCTCAGATCTCCCGTGCAAGAACAATCATAAATGCGACCCTCTGCATGATACCGGACCAATTCCAAGGGGATGGTGGATATGGACGACGGGTCACACGGGGAAGAAGAATGGCAGAGTCCTAATCCCGGGCCCAGGCACCTACGACTGGGGACGAGATCTAATTCGGAGCCACAGTTGCGCGAACCCGTTTTCGAACAGCACTCCCTATTGTTCAGGCGGATGCATAACCGGGAAGCCTGGCGACATAAAGGACCTGAACAAGCTCATTGACTCAGAACCAGGAAGCAAGGTCTTCTCCACAGACTAATTTCTCAGCAGGGGGTTCTCGTGAATTGCCTCGTAAGGTTCGCTCCCTTCTTTCTTGCTGTCGCCGTTATAACGGGCGCAGCGGCGCAAGCGAAGCCGTCGTCTACAAGCGACGATACAGTTATTGTTTCTGGCCCAGTGGCCGAGCTCGTTCGGCCTATATTGGATGAGAAGGCAAAGCCCGGCCCCCATGACGAGCAACTACTCGGTAACCTGCTTTATCGTCTAACGAGGAAAAAAGGGTCCGCCGCGGACGAAGCATTGGTTGTCTTGATGTGCTTCGATGTAGGTGAGTCACAGGAGGAGGCTGACGCTGTAATTGCCCGCGGCAGGAGGATGCTCCCACTCATAAATAAATATGAGAACAGAGATCCCATTGTCGAGGGCCGGTCGTATCCCAAGGTCATGCTTAAGGGCCCTTTGATCAAAGACGAAGCCTTCCGGGGTGCGGTGAAGGCTATCCAGCATGGGTGGCACAGCACGTCCGATAACCCCGGCGGCTAACTGCGTATCGAATCGAAACTCACTAACGACACCAGGTGGCAGCATTCACGACGTGCGGCTATGACGCGCTGAAGCGGTTAGAAAAATAGGGCACAAACAGCGGGGGATTTCTCTCCCAAGCAGGGAAGACTGAATCAGGATTCTGTGGCTACGATGCTCCCCGAAAAATCGGGGACAGACGGAACGAACCCCATTTTGAGAAGTCAGGCCACTGAGGTGAGGGTAAGCTGGCGCAAGTCGGGCATGGCTTCCTTCGGGCGGCCCCTTTTTCTGGGGGCGAGCGGACGCAAGATCGCGCGTTCCAGCGCCGTCACGAACTCTGGGCTGCCCAACGGGCGACCCGTGTGCGTGAAGCGTCGCAGCACAGCCAACTCGCGGGCCGATTCCACCTGCGCGAGAAAGGAATGCCACTCGGCCGCATTCCAACGCCTGCTCCAGCGTTCCATTTCCAGCATGGCATCTGGGCTCGTGAATCCGCAATGCGCGGCAGCGCTCGACCAGGGCCACCGCTCCGGCTTTTCCACCATCCCCGCACGCACTGGATTCAGTTCGACATATCGCAGAGCCTCCCACAGGTGCCCCTCATCCAGCGGACACGAATAAAAACGCCCTTGCCACACGTGCCCTGTCGAAGCGTTTCGCCCATTCCAATAGGACGCGTAGCGTCCGTGGGTCTGTTTCAGACATTGGGAAAGGGCTGTCTGGGTGTGCGGGACCGCGATCAGGTGCACGTGATTCGACATCAGGCAATAACCGAGCAGCGAGAGGCCATTAAGCTGCGCATATCCCCGCAGCAAAGCCATGTATGTGAGCCGATCGGCATCGCTCGCGAGAATGACTTGTCGGGCATTTCCGCGCTGCGTGACATGATGGGGAACATCCACCACGACAACACGGGGGAAGCGAGCCATAACCAAAAAATATCAGAGATGCGATACATGGCTACAGGTGGACAGGTGATTTTTTGGTTCGGGCTTCCCAGTTCGGGAGAAAAAAATGGGGTTCGTTCCGTCTGTCCCCGCACTTTTTCCGTCTGTCCCCGCACTTTTTCGTCCCCGCACTTTTTCCGCACTTTTTGTCTCAGACGGAACAAACCCCATTTTGAGAAGTCAGGCCACTGGGGATCAAGCGAAGGATCTTCGAACTGAGCAGGGACTCAGGCGCACTGCTCGTATGGCTTAGCGTCCGCAGCAGCAGGCGCGACGCGTTGTTCTACGGCGCGCTCGCCTCGGCGGATCAGCACAATCGCTCCCAGGATCGCCACCGAAGCCAGCGCCACGCGCAAGTTCAGCTGCTCTGATGCCAGCAGCCATCCCAACAGCACCGCGATCACAGGATTCGCGTAGGTGTGCGTCGCGACCAATGTAGGCGGGCAGCGCTGCAGGAGCCACATATACGATGTGAAGGCCACGATCGAGCCGAACACAATCAGGTAAGCCAATCCCAAAATCGATTTGAGGGACACCGCAGACCAATGCAGCGTGCTGAATTCGCCCGTCACTCCCGCGGCCACCAGCAGCATGGCCGCGCCGCATACCAGCGGCACAGCCGTGCGGGCCAGCGCGTCGGCCGGCAACTTCAGCTTGGGTGAGACCACCACGCCCGCGGCCCACGACAGCGACCCCAGCAGCACCGCTGCCATGCCCAGCAGGCTCGATCCTTTCGCGTGCAACTCGATGCCGGTCAAGATCGCCACGCCCACCACGCCGCAAATCAGGCCCAGCGCGCTGATCCGGCTGATCTTCTGCTGGCCCGATGCCCACGCCAGCACCAGGATGAACATCGGCTCCGTCGCGATGAGCAGTGCAGCCAAGCCCGACGCGACGTGTTGCTCCGCCCAATGCAGCGTGCCGTGACCGACCAGGAAGAACAGCGCGCCCACGATCGCCCCAGCAATCCAGTGCTCGCGCCTGGCGCGAAATCCGCGCGCATACGCCCACGCCAGCAAGATCGATCCCGCAATCGTGTGCCGGACGCCGGCAGCGACCAGCGGCGGAATGGTTTCGACCGCGTAGCGAATCGCAAGGTACGTCGAACCCCAAATGAGATAAATCGCGGCGAAGGCGAGCGCGATCTTGATCGAGTCCGCGCGCCGGCTGCCGCCTCGCGGCGAATTTGAGCTGGGAACGATCACGGGTCTGCCTCCTATGTTTACCATTTTTTCGCGGCGCAGTTGTGTTTTGGCGACTGGGCGGGAGCGGGTCAGGGCAAGGAGTTGAGCGGGCTGATCGAAGAACATAATCTAACCTCTAAAATAACTATCATCGGTTACATTGATCTTACGAACTCAAAACTAACTTGTCAATATCATTTTGATGGTTATATTATATAGGTGAGACCGAGGGGAAAATGCCGGGGATCCAAAACCAGCGGCGGCGTCCGCCCCAGTTCGACCTGGTCGCGGGGGCGTTGTGCCTCGACTTCATCAACACGCTCGACGATCGTTTCAGCAGCCAGCCCAAAGAATTGCTGACCAGCTATCTCGAGCTGGCGCGCTTTGGCGAAGACACAGAAATTCTTTCCGACCTGCAGGTGGATCGGTTGATGACGAAGAGCATGCAGTACAAAGAGGACGCGCAGGGCGCGCTGGAATCAGCCATCGAAATGCGCGAGGCGATGTACAAAGTATTTTGGGCGCTGGTGCAGAAGCAGCCCGTGCCGCGTGGCCCGCTCATGATTCTGAATGGATACGCGCAAGAAGCGGCGCGGCACATGAGCGTGGTGCCGCACGACGGACACTTCGAGTGGCAGTTCGATTCCGAGAGACATGATTTCAAGGCGCCGCTGTGGCCGATTGCGCGATCGGCCGCGGAGCTGCTCGCATCCAACCGGGTGCAATTCGTGCGGGCGTGCGCCTCGAAGACCTGCGAGTGGTTATTTCTGGATGAGAGCAAGAACCACCGCCGGCGCTGGTGCGACATGACCAAGTGCGGCAACCGCGCGAAAGCCAAAAGGTTTTACACGCGGAGGAAGAAGGCGTCGAAATAGGAGATATCTAGACCAAGTCGAACGCGCAGGGAACGGGCTGGAAGGCGGCAACAGAGAGGCGCCGTCAAAATGGCAGGGTGTCGGCACCATACTTCATGCTGGTATGGACTATGGTAAAATTACCATCATGGAAACAGCGCGGAAGATCACCGTTGAAGTGCCGCAAGAATTGCTTGAGAAGGCGCAGCAGGCTCTGGGAGCCGGCATTACTCAGACGGTGCGTATCGGACTGACGCTAGTCGCGGCGTCGCGTACTTACGCCACACTGAGGCGATTGCGCGGGAAGGTTCGCTTTTCGCGCAGGTTGACCGAACTGAAAGCGGACCGCTGAAGAAACAAATGATTGCGGCGGACACAAGTACGTGGATCGCTTTTCTGGAGGGTGCCGCCGGCGATGATGTCGATGCTCTTGATCAAGCGCTCGAAGACCGGCAAGTGCTCATGGTTCCTGTCGTCCTCACCGAGTTGCTGAGCGATCCAAAACTCCCCTCCGGCGTTGCTGAGACCCTCGCAGAAGTGCCTCTCATGGAGATTGGGTCCGGATATTGGCATCGGGCGGGCGCCTTGCGGGCGAAGGTGCTGTCTAAGCGGCGAAAGGCTAGGCTGGGCGATGCTCTGATCGCTCAGGCGTGTGTTGATGGAAAGGTTCCCCTGCTAACACGCGATCGAGACTTCCGCGCTTTTGCCGAAGCGGTCAGACTCGACATTGTCATAGCGTAGAAAGCGCTCGAGAAAATCGTCCGCCAGTTCCTGATGAAGACGCAGGTATCCAAGGGTTACAGATGCTTCAAACCTGCCGCGCGCGACTTTCATTGCATTCACGGCGCACGCGTTAAGAGCAGGAGCATAAACCAAGTTCCGGGAATGCAGGCCGTCTTGAACATCTATTGTGCGCTGGCTACTCTCGTGCTTTTTCTGCATGCGCTCTTTATCTTATGGGTCATCTTCGGAGCCTTGCTGACGCGATCACGGCCGGTCCTGCGCTGGCTGCACATCGGGTCCCTGGTCTGGGGAGTCCTCATCGAACTGCTTCCCTGGACGTGTCCCCTGACTCTGCTGGAGAACTGGCTGGAAGGCAAGGCGGGAGTGGAGCCCTATCAGGGTGGTTTCCTGCTGCACTACCTGGACAAACTGGTCTACCCCGACGTGTCGGCGACTGTGCTGACGATTGCCGGCGTACTCGTGTGTGTTCTTAATCTGGGGCTCTATGGAAGGCAGATGTGGATGGCGCGGCGCCGCTAGGCAAAAAATTACGCTGGCTCCGCTGGACAGCCGAGGGCGGCTGTCCCCACATGAGCAGTGGCAAATCATCACTTCGTGGTGAAGGCCAAGGTCAATAATGTTTTCTGTTCGACCTCGTGGGCTTTGGCGCTGCCGGTGGCAGGGCTGGCGCCGGAGCTGCGTTTGACGCTGAGCACCGGCCTATCGCCGCCGATGCGCTTCAGGCGCGGCAGCATGTTGAACATGGCTCCCATGTTGGCGGGCTCTTCCTGCACCCAGACGATGTCGGCGTTTTTGCCGTGGCGGTCGAACTCGGCGATGACTTCCTGCTCCGGGAAGGGATAGAGCTGTTCGAGGAAGACGATGGCGGTGGTGGTGTCTTTTCTTTTCTTGCGCTCGGCTTGAAGCTCATGGCCGATTTTTCCGGTACAGATCAGGATGCGGTCGGCTTCCTCAACTTGGGTGTCGGGAATGACGTTCAGAAAATTCTTGTGGGTGAAATCTTCGATGGGCGAAGACGCGTCAGGATGGCGGAGCATGCTCTTTGGGGTGAAGACGATCAGAGGCTTGCGCCAGTGGCGGAGAGCCTGGCGGCGCAGCAAATGAAAATATTGCGCTGCGTTCGAAGGCTGCGCGATCTGGATATTGTGCTTGGCGGCGAGCTGAATGAAGCGCTCGATTCTGGCGCTGGAGTGTTCGGGGCCCTGGCCTTCATAGCCGTGGGGGAGCAGCATGACCAGGCCGGAGAGGAGATTCCACTTGGCCTCGCCGGCGGCAATGAACTGATCGACGATGGCTTGCGCAACATTGGCGAAGTCGCCAAACTGGGCTTCCCAGAGGACCAGCGATTCGGGATAGTCGCGGCTGTATCCGTATTCGAAGCCGAGGACCCCGGCTTCGGAAAGCGTGGAATTGTAAATTTCGCAGCGAGCCTGGCCAGGGGTGATGTTTTCGAGCGGCACGTATTCGTTTTCGTTTTCGACATCGATGAGGACGGAGTGGCGCTGGTTGAAAGTACCGCGGCGGGAATCCTGCCCGCTGAAACGCACGTGAGTGCCTGACTTTACCAGGCTAGCGAAGGCGAGGGCTTCGGCCATGCCGTAGTCGACCAGGCGCTGGCCCGCGCCCATTTCGGCGCGCTGCTCCAGGAGCTTCTTCACTTTGGGATGAATGTGGAAATCTGCGGGATAGGTGGTCAGCCGGGTGGTAAGTTCGGATAACTCTGCGGGTGCGAGTCCGGTTTCGACTTCGAATTCGGGACGGTAGAGGCCGCCGAAATATTTGTCCCAATACCTGGGAAGCTCGCGCAGCATGGGCTTTTGCTTGATGCTGCCGGCGCGTTTCTGGGCGGCTTCGAATTCGGCTTTGATGGCGTCGGCCTGGGCCTGCGCGTTGTCTGCGCCGATGTCTTCGGCGTAGATCTGCCACAGCGGCGGGTGCTCTTTGATCCTCTTGTAGAGCAGCGGCTGGGTAATGGTGGGATCGTCGACTTCGCTGTGTCCGTGGCGGCGATAGCCGATGAGATCGATGACGACGTCAGTGCCGAATTTGTAGCGATATTCGGTGGCCATGCGGGCTACGCGGACGACTGCATCCACATCTTCAGCATTGACGTGGAAAATCGGAATCGACTGGCGCCGCGCGATGCAGGCGGCGAAGCGGGTGGAATGTTCTTCGGTGTAGCTGGTGGTGAATCCAAGAAGATTGTTGACGACGACGTGAATCGTGCCGCCCACGGTATAGCCTGGAAGATCGGCGTAGTTCATGGTCTCGGCGAGGATGCCTTGTCCGGCGAATGCGGCGTCGCCGTGAACGAGGAGCGGGAGATATTTTCCCCGTCCGCCTTCGCCGGTACGGTCCTGCTTGGCGCGGGTGCGGCCGACGGTAACGGGATCGACGGCCTCGAGGTGACTCGGGTTCGAGACCAGATGGATGTGGACCTTGCCGCCGTTGCCGGTGATGTATTCGCCGGTGGCGCCCATGTGGTATTTCACGTCGCCGGAGCCGAGAACGCTGCGGGGGTCGACGTCTTCGAATCCGGCGAAAATTTCTTCGGCAGGGCGGCGGGCGACGTGGGCGATGACATTGAGGCGTCCGCGATGACTCATGCCCAGGACTAACTCAATGGCGCCGAGGCGCGAACCGGTGTCGAGAACTTCGTCGACCAGGGGGATGAGGGCGGTGACACCTTCGAGGGAGAAGCGCTTGCTGCCGAGATAGCGCTGCTGCATGACTTGCTCGAAGATGTCGGCGCGGGTCAGGAGGTCGAGGATGCGGGCTTGATCTTTTTCTGTAACCTCGAAATCTTGCGATGGCGACTCCATGCGCTCGTAGATCCAGCGGCGGCGCTCGGGGGAGTAGATGTGGTTGATCTCGACGCCGATGGTGGAGGAATAAATAGCGCGGGCTTCGCGGGTGTAGTCGCCTTCGTGGACGAGTTCAGGGGTAGGGCGCGGGCGGAGAAAGCCGAGCGGGTCGAGGTCGCCTTCAAGGTATCCCCATTGCCGGTAGGTGCTGAAAACGCGCTCGCGCTCGGGACTGGAGCCGTTGTTGGAGGACCCTTCTATTACAGCGGCACCGGATGCGGAAGTTCTGGTCTTGGGCATAAGAATGTAGCTTCTAGGATAAAGGATGCTGGGATTGGTTGGGGGATTCTGGGGGTAGTGCGCCAGGGACGTTCCCTCGGGGGCTAAAGCCCGGTCTGCTTTGCTCGACTTGCGGCGCGTTGAAGCCGCGCCCTTTCAAAACAGGGCATAATCAGGGGTTCTCTAAGGCAATGACATCTAGACACAGAGGAACACTGGGATCGAAAGCCGCATCCCGTTTCCATTCCTTCACAGGCCGCCCCGGACAAAATGCGCCCGGGCTATGTGGCTCACCAGCGGAGCAATGCAATGAACAAGACTAAAGCGGGTATGCCGACACTTCTGGGGATTCCATTCGATGGGCAGTCTTCTTATTTGCGCGGGGCGGGAGAGGCTCCGCCGAAAATTCGGGAGGCGCTGCACTGCGATGCCGCGAACTCGTGGACCGAGTCAGGAGTGGACTTGGGAGCTCCGGGCGCTTACGAGGATGCAGGCGAGCTGGAATTCGCCGGGCAGAATGCATTTGCCGCAATCGAGGAAGGAGTGGGCGCGCTGTTGCAGCAGGGCAAGCGGCCGCTGTGTCTGGGAGGGGATCATTCGATCACGTATCCGATCATAAAGGCATTTGCGCAGCATTATGAAGAGTTGACCATCTTTCATTTTGACGCGCACCCGGACTTGTATGACGAGTTCGAAGGGAACCGGCTGTCGCATGCCTGCCCGTTTGCGCGGATCATGGAGTCGAAGCTGGCGAAGCGCCTGGTGCAGGTGGGAATTCGCACGATGAACCGGCAGCAGCGGGAGCAGGCGCAGCGATTTGGAGTGGAGGTAGTCGAGATGCGGGATCTACCGGCTTATGGCGAGTTGAAGGCATCGGGGCCGGTGTACCTGACGTTTGATATGGATGTGCTGGATCCGGCGTTTGCACCGGGGCTTTCGCATCGCGAGCCGGGCGGGATGTCGGTGCGGGAGGCGATTGCGCACTTGCACGCGATCGAGGGAACGATGGTGGGAGCGGATGTGGTGGAGTACAACCCTGTGCGAGATCCGGGCGGAGTAACGGCCAGGGTGGCGGCGAAGATCGTGAAAGAAATTTTGGGGAAGATGATTGCAGGGTAGCAGTGATTTCTCAGGTTCGACGATAAAACAGAGAATCGTAGAGGTCGCGGGGAGAATCGAAATCCAGTACAATCGGCGGTCCCGAGAATCACGGCATTCGGCTCGGGTTGTTACCATGACGGATTGAAATGCGCACGGGATCTATGGCAAATAAGATTTCTTCATTAATAACTGCCGGCTTGCTGGCTGCCGCCATTACGGCAATGCCGGCGTGCTCGAAGAACGCACAAAATCCGCACGCGGGTGGGCCTCCGGCGATGCCGGTGAAGGTCATGGAGGCGCGGGATGTGCCGGTGGACGATGCCTCGGAATACGTGGCGACGCTGAAGTCGCGCGACTCGGCCGTGATTATGCCGCAGGTCGAGGGACAGATCACGCAAATCTTCGTGCATTCGGGAGATCGCGTGGGGACGGGCAACCCGCTGATCGAGATTGATCCGCTGAAACAACAGGCGACGGTGAAGAGCCAGGAAGATTCGCGCGCCGCGCAACAGGCCAATTTAAACCTGGCGAAACAGCAATATCAACGGACTGAGGCGCTGGCCGCGGCGGGAGTGGTGAGCAAACAGGATCTGGATCAGGCGAAAGCGACTTTGGACGCGGCGCAGGCCCAGATGGATTCGCTCAATGCCCAGGTACGCGAACAAGAAGTCCAACTTCATTACTACCGAGTGATGGCGCCTCGGACCGGGATTGTGGGAGATATTCCGGTGCGGGTGGGCGATCGGGTGACGACGACCACGCAGCTGACCACGGTGGATCAGCCCGGAAGCCTTGAGGTTTACGTGTATGTGCCGGTCGAACGATCGACGCAGTTGAAGATGAATTTGCCGGTGCAGGTCCTGGACAGCAGCGGGAAGATCTTGGCGAACTCGCGGGTGAGCTTCATTTCTCCGCAAGTGGATACCACGACCCAGACGGTGCTGGTGAAGGCGCGGATCGCGAACGGCAACGACGCGTTGCGGCAGTCGCAATTTATTCGGGCGCGGGTGGTGTGGGGCACGCACAACAGTCCGGAAGTGCCGATGCTGGCGGTATCGCGGCTGGCGGGGCAATACTTTGCCTTCGTGGCCGAACCGCAAGGCGGCGGTTATGTGGCGAAGCAGCGGCCGCTCACCGTGGGGCTGACGGTGGGCAACGACTTCGAAGTGCGCGAGGGGATCAGGCCGGGGGACAAAGTGATCGTCTCGGGAACGCAGTTTCTGATGGATGGGGCGCCGGTGGTGCCGCAGAGTTGACGGCTTCCGTGATGTCCAAGCCGAATTTTTCCAACGCAGTCTACATGCAGTACGAATCGGTTTAAACCGGGTAACGGACCTTTCATGTTTGTTGATTTCTTCATACATCGTCCGGTGTTTGCTTCGGTGTGCGCGCTGCTGATCGTTCTGGCAGGGCTGGCGGTAATTCCTACGCTGCCGATTGCACAGTTTCCCAATCTGGCTCCGCCTCAGGTGGGCGTCACCAGCGTCTACATCGGGGCGAGCGCGCAGACGGTGGAAAGCGCGGTCACCATTCCGCTGGAGCAGCAGATCAATGGCGCCGAGGGGATGAAGTACATGACCTCGACCAGCGGAAATGATGGGACAAGCCAGATTCTGGTGACATTCGACCTGACGCGCAATCCTGATCTGGCCACGGTCGACATTCAGAACCGGGTTAATACCGCGTCCGGACGTCTGCCCGCGGCGGTGAAGGCGGTGGGCATCACGACGGCCAAGACGGCGCAGAACTTCGTGTTTGGCGCGGCGGTCATTTCTGACAACGACAAATATTCCACGCTATTCATGAGCAACTACCTCGACGTGTACGTGCGGGACGCTCTGAAACGCATTCCGGGCGTGGCCGACGTAGTGATTTTCGGCGAGCGCAAGTTTTCGATGCGGCTGTGGCTGGATCCGGTGCGGATGGCGGGCCGCGCCTTGACGGCGTCGGATGTGGTGAGCGCTCTTGCCGAGCAGAATGTCGAAGTTGCCGCCGGCCAGGTGGGGCAGCAGCCGGCCGTCCCGGGGCAAAACTACCAGGTCAGCGTACGGGCGGTGGGACGGTTGAGCGAACCGGCGCAGTTCGAGAACATCATTCTGAAAACGAATAGCGACGGGACGCTGGTGCGGCTGAAGGATGTTGGGCGGGCGGAACTGGGAGCGGAAAGCTACTCCTCCGATATGCAATACAACGGGCGCGATGCAGTGGGCATCGCGGTGATCCAGCTTTCGACCGCGAACGCGCTCGATGTGGACCGGCGCGCCATTGCGGAACTGGAGCGCTTAGCGAAAAGTTTTCCGCCCGGCATGCATTACCAGATCGCCTTCGATACGACCGACGCGGTGGGCGAGTCGATTCGCGACGTGACGTATACGGTGGGTTCGGCGATTGTGCTGGTCATCCTGGTGATCTTCATCTTTCTAGGGGACTGGAGAACCACGATGATTCACTTCATCGCCACTCCGGTTTCGCTGATCGGCACCTTCGTGTTCGTGAAATTACTGGGCTTCTCGATCAATACCCTGACGTTGTTTGGAATTACGCTGGCGACGGGACTGGTGGTTGACGACGCCATCGTGGTGATTGAAAACATCGAGCGCCACATTCATGAGGGCGAGCACGACTCGCACAAGGCGGCCTCGGCGGCGACCGGGGAAATCACCGGGGCGGTCATTGCCACCTCGCTGGTGCTGGTGGCGGTGTTCGTGCCGGTGGCGTTCTTTCCGGGGACGACGGGGATTCTGTTCCGCCAGTTTGCGCTGACTATCGCCTTCTCGATCACCATCTCGGCGTTCAATGCGCTGACTTTGGCGCCAGTGCTGGCGGCGATTCTGTTGCGCGAGTCGCACGGGCAAAAGTGGTGGTGGCTGCAGAAGTTTGATGCGGGCGTCCAGAGCCTGACGAACGGATACCGCCGCCTGCTGCGCCACATCCTGAACCACAAACTTGCGATGGCGGTCTTATTCTTTGCGGGGCTGGGATTGACGTATTTTGTGTTCACGCAAGTGCCCACAGGATTTGTGCCGGATGAAGATCAGGGATATTTCATCATCGTGATTCAGGCGCCGTCGGGCGCCTCACTCGGATATACGAAGTCCATTGGCACGCAAGTATCGAAGATGCTGGCGAATGTACCGGAGGCGGAAGGAACGTTTTCCATTGCCGGCTTCAGCTTCGCGGGAGCGGCGGCAAATCAAGGATTGATCTTCGTTCCGTTGAAACCGTATTCGCAGCGCAAGGGCGAGCAGCATTCGGCGAAGTCCATCGTGAACCGGGTGCGGCCCATGCTGTTTGGGGTTTCGGGGGCAATCGTATTTGCCACGCTCCCACCCGCCATTCAGGGATTGGGGCAGTTCGGCGGCTTTCAGTTTGAGGTGCAGGACCAGGGCGCGCACACGCTGGAGGAACTTGCCGGAGCGACGCATGGCCTAATGCGAGACGCGGCGACGAGCAAAGAGCTGGTTGGGCTGTACTCGCCATTTACCGCGAACGATCCGCAATATCTGGTGACGATTGACCGCGAGAAGGCCAAGAGCCTGCATGTTCCGCTGTCGCAGATTACCGACACGCTGGGCGTGTATATGGGATCGGCCTATGTGAACGATTTCGACTTCAACAACCGGTCTTATCGGGTGTACGTACAGGCGGACAAGCAGTTCCGGGCGACGGCCCAGGATATGAAGCAGTTCTATGTGCGGTCGGACGGGGGGGCGATGGTGCCGCTGGATAACCTGATCAGGATCACGCAGACCACCACTCCCCAGGTGATCAGCCACTACAATCTGTTCCGATCCGCGGAAATTGACGGCTCGGCCAAGCTCGGGTACAGCTCGGGCCAGGCGATTGCGGAGATGGAGAAGCTGGCAAAGAAGATGCCGCAAGGATTTTCTTATAGCTGGACGGGATTGTCGCTGGAAGAATTGCAGGCGGGAGGAACGTCACTGCTGCTGTTTGGATTGGGCACGCTGGTGGTCTATCTGACGCTCTCGGCGCAGTACGAGAGCTTCGTGCTGCCGTTCATCGTGCTTCTGGCGGTGCCGATGGCGCTGTTGGGAGCGCTCGCAGGCCAGTGGATCCGCGGGCTGCAGAACGATGTGTTCTGCCAGGTAGGGCTGGTGATGCTGGTGGGGCTGGCGAGCAAGAACGCGATTCTGATCGTCGAATTCTCCGAGCAACTGCGCGAGCGCGGGATGCCGCTGTTGGAATCGGCGGTGCAGGCGGCGACCATCCGGTTGCGGCCGATTCTGATGACGTCGCTGGCGTTTATTTTAGGCGTGGTGCCGCTGGTGGTGGCCTCGGGAGCCGGGGAGAATGGGCGGCATTCGGTGGGGACTACGGTGTTTGGGGGAATGATCATGTCGACGGTGCTGAACCTGTTCTTTATTCCGGTGCTGTATTTGATTATTGAGGGGTGGAGAGAGCACGGGAAGGCGCCGGAGCGGCGGTAGGGCCGCTTGCGGACAGCCAGCGGACCTCAGCGGCTGAAGCCGGTTCCATCTCTATATGCTTCATCGGCGCGAGTTGAAGTCGTGCCCTTCCCGGTCTGCAGGGTGCCCCTTGCGCTGGCAACCGCGAGCGGCTCGTTTTTGGCGACGCCCTTCCGGATCTTCAGCGCTTCCAGTTTCTTTTTGTTGCGGATTTCGCGACGGCGCATTTTGGCCATCCACTCACGCGAATACATCGTGCCACGGCATTTTGGCGAGCCGCAGTGGCATGGGGCAGGAGCTTCGTCGTCGTAGAGGTTGTAATCCCAAACCAATTCTTCACCGGCGGCGATATCGCGCAGGGCGAAAAGCCAGACTCGTCCTTTGATCTCGTCGACCTCGCAATTGGGATCGCAGGAGTGATTCAGGTAAGCGCCCAGGCCATCGCCGTCGATTACGGTCTTGCCATCTTCCAGGCCATATAGGTAGGTGCGCGACACGCCGTCGTAGCGGCGGTCAGCTTCTTCGGGAGTAATGCGCTCGCCGGTGTACTCAACAACGCGGACTCCCTTGCGGATGGGTGCGGTGGTGTAAACACCAACGGAATGAATCGGCGATGGGCGGACAACCAGAGGCATGAACTAATTTCGCATGAGGCAGGGGATTTGGGGAATGCGAAAAATTATCGGGAAGCGATTTCATCGGCAGTTGCGTCCCTCAGGGGCTAAAGCCCACGGGCTTGTGGGCTCGGGCGGCACGGCTGAAGCCGTGCCCTTCCACAAGGCCCTTCACCGAGTTGTGCCATTCCACGGAGCCGTGCCCTCCGCGAAGCCACTCCTCTTGCAGGGAGGCGCTCAAGACTGGACGCGGCCTGCGGTCATATGGGACGCAGATTCGGCTTCGCGGCGAGCTTATGTGATAGACTTCGCGCCTGATTCCATTGGACTGGGAGGATGAGATGCGAGTGATTCGAGGGATGATGAGTTTTGTTTTACTGGCGGCGGGAGTGAATGGGTTCGGACAGAAGGCAAAAACCATGACGCCTGCGCAAATCGGGCCGAAGGAGGCGTACTGCACTTCGACCGGCGGAATCGTGGAGATGCGACGCGCGGTGTACGGCACGAATAATCCGGAGCAGGATTGGCTGGCGCTGGCGGGGATGGAACTGTTTTGCCAGTACACTCAGGCCAGCGACGGATCGCGCATTCATCTTTCGCTCGACACCTTGTACGCGACGAAACCAAGCCTGGCGGCGCTGGCCTACTACGCGCAAGTTCCGTGGAATGGGCAGGGAAATGGAAATCCGGCGTCCTACTATTGCACGCAGTTGGGCGGGGCGGAAATTGGTGCCACCGACGCGGCAGGCGGAGGCTGGGTCTCGCTGGCACGCAAGAATAACGTGGACATGATCCTCGAGGCTTGCATCTTTCCCGACAACTCGACCATTGACTCCTGGGGGCTGTTCTACCATTCGGAGAGCATCATCCGCGGGATCGATCTGTCGACGGTGCTGCGGTATTCGAACCCGTATCCGGCGAAGAGCGAATAAGCGCCCGCAAGAAATTCACCACGGGGGCACAGAGACGAAATCACTTCTTTGATTTCCCCGATAACTCTGTGGCTTCGTGGTGAATGGTGTCTTCAGGCTGGCCGATTTCTACGGATCGTAAACCGCGCTGCTGTAGCCCTGATGACGGGCCTCTTCCTGCATCTCTTCCAGCCGCTTCTGCTGCTCAGCCAACTGCGATTTGAAGTTTTCTACTTGCTGTTCTTTCTCCCGCTGACGGTCGTTGTAGAGTACGTGGTGCTCGTAGTTTCCGCCGGCGAAATGGATGGAGTTTTGCACATTCTCAATTTGCCTCTGCAGCTCGGTGATGGAGTGCTTCATCTCCAGGATCTGCGATTTCCACTGCTCGGGCGGCAGTTTGCCACTGGTATAGTTCGCCGGCAAGAGATCGGCCGAGTGGCGCGAAGCGGAGGGCACATCGGGCTCGGAGTGCTCGGGAATTTCGTCGTTGGTATAGACATGAGCCGGTTTCGCAGCTGTTTTCAGGTTGGGGTTTGCAGGTTGGCCGTTCGTGACTGAGGAAGCGGAAGCGGCGGTGGCCTGCGCCTGAGTTTGCAGCTGTTTTTGCCGCGATTGGCGGGCAATGTCGGCGATCGACTGCGAGTCCTGCGCGACGGCCAGCGCGGCGCACGTCAGGATGCAGGCAGCGGCCATAAGGATGAGTCTTCGAACGGGCATAGGGAAGGCTCCGTAGCGATCGCGCGAGAGGAACCGCGCTGCAAAAATGGTATGCCCGGCAGCGGGGTCAAGCGGAGATTACGTTCGTACAGCTTGCGGCAGTGATCCTAAGCCGCATGGCTGGTAATCAGGGTGTCTAACTTCTGCAGCAGAGCGGTGTTGCCCTGGCGCGGGTATTGGGCGAGGGCTGCGCGGAAGTGCGCGGTGGAACGGATCGGCTTCACTTTTGCGGGAGGGTCCGAGCGCGAGACGCGCTCGCGACAGCCGGCGGGACGCCGGCGCTACTTTTTCTGCGCTGTTTCCGGCGCTACTGGGGCTGCGGTAGGGGAAGGGCGACGGTGTCTACGGTTTCGGGATCGTCGCGGAGCTTGATGTAGAGCGTCTTGCCTTTGGGCGGAGGAATCGCCAATGCATCTTCGACGAAGCCCTCAGGGACGGTCACGGGGTTGGTGAAGTCGGGGTCGGTACTGACCGAGTCGAGCAGGAAGAGCTTATCGCCGTTCAGAGTGCACTGCTTTTCGGTACTGGTGACGCAGTGGATGCTGGTCAGCAAAGGGACGCGAACCAGATTCACCAGCGGCTGCCAGTCTCCGCTGATGCCGTCGCCCAAGACGGGACGAAGCTTTAAAGGGCCGAAGGCGGAGGGGCCGAGCAGCTTCATGGGATCAAGAACCGCGAGAACCGTTTTCGTATCCTGCATGGTGAGGTTCCCATCTTTGAAGCTGAGCAGAACGCGGAAGGTTTCATCGGCAGTGGCGACTTCGATCTTTTCCGCGGCCGGAAAAGTGTCGGGCACCTGAGTTTTGAGGGAAAAGCTGAGCCGGCCATCCTGGGGCAATTCTTCCTCGCTGCCCAAACGAACTGCGGGCGGCGCGGAGGGATCGAGTTGAATGCTCTTGGTCAGGATGGAAACTGCCGGCCGCGGCGCCTCGACTTGAGTCTTCAGATCGAGAGTGCGCCCATCTTTCAAGGCGGCGTGCAGGGTGATGGAATCGCCCGCGTGCAGCTTGGTTTTGGCCGCGTCCGGAGCGTTTAGTTTGAGTTCATCCTGCTGGTTGGCGCGAGTCAGGGAATCGGGCGTGAAGCGGATTCCGTTGACGTCGAGGCTGGCGACTTGATCGAGGCGCGTGCCTTTGAGCAGGCCATCGGCGTCGCCGGCGTGAATCGCGAAGCTGTCGAGGCGTCCAGCCTCAGCGTAGGTATGCAGGGGAATCTCGTCGACCTCATGCAAGCCAAATTTCTTGACCTGCATGCTGACCCATCCGGCGCTGGCGTTCTGCAGCGGAACTTTGACTTCGAGTTCGTCGGGCTTGGAGGTCTTCCACTCGGTCTTTAAAATTTTCCCCTGCTCGTCTTTCAGTGTCACTTCGCTAACGCAGCAAGCGTCGGAAGACTCGAGGTGGAGGGTGTCTTCGCGGCCGACGATGAGCGCGCTGGCATCTTTGGAGGCCACGATCCATTGCGCAGGGCGCGAGGTGCGCAGGCGGTAATGGGGGCCGTCAAAAGTGTGGAATCCCCAGGAAGCGCGGAGGGTAGCGCTGACTTCGCCATCGAGGTCAGCCGACTGGAGGGCGTGAGTATCGACTTCAAAACCGCCATGCAGGGCATTGGGCTCGGCGGGAAGATCGATGCCATGGCCCGACTTGGTGTCAACATGCAGAACGAAGTTGTGGGCGAGTTCAGTGGCATAAACCAGGGGCGCGCCCTCGGCGGGAAAAAGGAGCGAGGGCTTGCCGGCGCAGAAAATCTGCGGGGGATCCACGGCGCGCAAGGGCGGAGGGGGCGCGGGCTTGATCAGCGGCAGGGCAATGACAAGAACCGACTTGGGATTGCGGAACGACGGTGGATTGTTGAGACGGAGATTGATATCGTTCTGCTTGGGCAGGGCCAGGGCGGGAATGTATTGATATTGGGCGGTGTGCGTGGTGCTGAGGATACGGGCAACATCGACGACAGCGCCGACGTAAGGGCTGTAATATCCGCCGCGGGCCTGGGGACTAGAGCTGATCTGCGCGAGCAAGTCGGAGGAGGCGCCGGAGGTCAGAGTCGCGACCATGGTCTGGCTGTGGGCGTCGTCGAGCACCAGTTCATCGGTGTTCTGAGTGAGGCAGGGGACTTGCTGGGCGCTGGGCTTGTCGAAGCACTGGTTGTCGAGGCGGATATTCAGGCTGCGCGCCAGCAGGGTGGTGTTCGACTTTAATTTCTCCGGATCGCTGGAGTAGGTGGCGCGCACCGCGTCCAGATATTTTTCCAGACGTTGGCGATCGAGGCTGGCCTGCTGCAGGTCCTGGGCAGCGCGGACGAAGGCTCCGGGCTTACCACGAACCGCAGCGCGCAGAGTGCTGAAGGCGCCGCCAGTCTCCGGGGCAAGAAAGATGAGAGCTTCCTCGGCCTCGTCGGGAACGATGACGAAGACACCTTCGTCATGGACGGGCTTGCTCCAGGTTTCGACGCGGGTGAACCAGGAATCCGGCGGAGGATTGGTCGCGCCGCGCAGAAAGACGACGACCATGAGATAGCGCACCGACTGGCTCTCGGGCAAATCGGGATGGATCCAGAGGCGGTCGTGGGGCAGCAGGTCCGGGACTTCGGCGATAGGCAGAGTCACCTTATCGCGCTGCACGCGGACTTCAACCCTGGGGCCGATCAGGTCGAAAGCTGCGCTGTCGGCGAAACCGGGAGAGCCGAGGAGCGGAGCCGTAATAAGAAAAAGAAAGATCCGGAGGCACAAGTGTGGCAAAGCTTCCCTGAAACGCACTTCTTCCCTCTCCAGCTTGGATGAGAGCGACTGCTCGGCTGTTTCATTATTTTAACTGATCGGATGGCAGGAATGAGACGCCCGCACTCATTTCTTATCCGGCAGTTGCAAGTATCGTTGCGCGTTGTCGTGGCAGATGTCGCGAATCAGGCGGCTGAGCAGGGCATCGTCATGGGGAAGTTCGCCGCGCTGGACTTCCTGGCCGATCAGGTCGCAGAGGATGCGGCGGAAATATTCGTGGCGCGGATAAGACATGAACGAGCGCGAGTCGGTGACCATGCCGATGAAGCGCGAGAGCAGGCCGGCATTGGAGAGTCCGTCCAGTTGCGCGGTGATGCCTTGCTTCTGATCGAGGAACCACCACGCGCTGCCGTACTGGATTTTGCCCGGCTGGCCGCCGCCCTGGAAACTGCCGATCAGGGTGGCAAAAGAAAACATATCGGAGGGATTCACGTTGTAGAGGATCATGCGGGGCAGGGCATTCTCCCGGGCGAGGAGGTCGAGATATGCCGTCAATGGAGCGATCTGAGGGAAATCTCCGATGGTGTCGTAACCGGCGTCGGGGCCGAGTTGGCGTAGGGCAGCGGTGTTGATGTTGCGGCGGGCGCCGAGGTGCAGCTGCTTGGTCCAGCCTTTTTCGGCGTCGAGACGGGCGAAGAACAGCATCATGAAGGAGGCGAATTGAATGCGATCGTCTTCCGAAAGATCTTTTTGCACCTGGCCTCGCGCGAAGATTTCTGCGGCGACCCGGTCGGTGCATGGAATTGCGTAACAATGATCCAGCCCGTGATCGGAGAGTCGGCAGCCGAGCGCGTGGAAATCATCGTGCCGCTTGCGAAGGGCTTCGAGAAACGTGCTCAGGTTGCGGATCTCAACATCCGCCGTCGCCGAGAGCCGATTAAGCCACTGGGGAAATTCTTCTTTACCGATGGCGAGCGCCTGGTCAGGACGAAAGCAAGGGAAGACGCGAGCCGGCAGGTTTGAGCTTGCGATTTCGCGATGGTGGCGGAGGTCGTCGGCCGGGTCGTCCGTGGTGCACACCACTTCCACATGAAACTTGTTCAGGATGCCGTGGGAGGTCAGGTCCGCCGCCAACTCCGCGTTCGCTCGCTCCCATATTTCCGGAGCGGATTTCTCATCCAGCAATTCGGTGATTCCGAAATAGCGTTGCAGTTCGAGGTGAGTCCAGTGGTACAGCGCATTGCGCAGGGTGTAGGGGACAGTGCGCGCCCAAGCCAGGAATTTTTCATAGGGAGGCGCATCGCCGGTGATGTATCGTTCGGGTACGCCGTTGGCGCGCATGGCGCGCCATTTGTAGTGATCGCCTGCGAGCCAAATGTCAAAAAGATTGGCGAAGCGGCGGTTCCCGGCGATGTCCTGGGGAGAAAGATGGCAGTGGTAATCGAGGATGGGCTGGGGTGCGGCGTAGTCGTGATAGAGTCGCCGGGCAGATTCGTTGGAGAGCAGGAAATCTTCGCCGAGGAAAGCGGTCATGACGGCATGAATATATCAGGTTCGTCGTAGTTGACGGACAACACGATCGATTTGAAAGTGGGCAACCACTGGGGCTAAAGCCCACATTGTTTCGGCGCGGCTGACGCGGCCCTGAAGGGCCGCTCTTCCACCGAAAGCCGGGGACTTTTGAAATCTGATTCATCCATATCGAATGGGGTCGAGGCAGCAGCTGAGACTGGGAAAGGCAGGGGCCAGGCGCGCTGGCTCATCTGCGCCCTATTGTTTTTTGCCGCTTCGGTAAATTACATGGACCGGCAGGTGATCGGGTTGCTGAAGCCCACGCTGCAACTGCAGTTTGGATGGACGGAGGAAGGATACTCGAACATTGTTGTGGCATTTCAGTTGGCGTATGGCCTGGGACTCTTGTTCATCGGCAAGTTGATCGACCAGATCGGAACGAGAAGGGGTTTTTCGCTGGCGGTGCTGTTTTGGAGCGTGTCGGCGATGGCGCACGCGGCGGCGGGATCGGTTTTTCAGTTTGCCGCAGCGCGATTCAGCCTGGGCATTGGAGAGTCGGGCAGCTTTCCCGCGTCCATCAAAGCGGTCGCAGAATGGTTTCCGAAAAAAGAGCGGGCGCTGGCAACCGGGATTTTTAATTCCGGCACGAATGTGGGCGCGATCGTCGCTCCGCTGATCGTGCCCTGGATCACTCTGCGATTCGGATGGCGCATGGCGTTTATCGGCACCGGCGCGCTGGGAATGGTATGGATCGCGCTGTGGGTGGCTTTGTATCATCGGCCAGAAAAAAGTGGACTGGTCTCGCCGGGGGAATTGGCCTACATCCAAAGCGATCCGCAGGAAAAGGAAGATATTGTGCCCTGGCGAATCCTGTTGAAGCTGCGGCAGGCGTGGGCCGTGGGCCTGGCCAAAATGTTCACGGACCCGATCTGGTTTGTGTACTTGTTCTGGATGCCGGATTTTCTGAGTCGCAATCTGAAGCTGGATTTGAGAGGAATGGCGCTGCCGCTGTTCGTAATTTACAGTGGCGCGAGCGTGGGGAGTGTGGCGGGAGGTTGGCTTTCGTCCGGGCTCCTGAGGAAAGGATGGACACTGAATGCAAGCCGCAAGACGGCGCTGCTTCTGTGCGCGCTGGCGGTGACCCCGATCATGCTGGCGGCGGTGATTCGAGATGCGTGGGTTGTAGTCGGCCTGGTTGCATTGGCGGCGGGAGCGCACCAGGGATGGTCGGCCAATATCTACACGCTGGCTTCGGACATGTTTCCCCGCAGCGCGGTCGCATCGGTGGTGGGCTTTGCCACGTTGCTGGGGGCATTCAGCGGAATGTTCATTTCGAAGGCAGTGGGATACATTTTGCAGAGCACGGGATCGTATGTACCGGTATTTGTTCTGGCGGGATCGGCGTACTTAGTCGCGCTGGCATTCGTGCAGGGTCTGGCGCCGGGGTTGGAGCGCGCGGAAATATAGGATGCACGGTAGTATGTTGGGCGATGCTGGGGCACGCTTCGGCTTTCTTTCCTTAACATGCGGGGGCGAGACCCGCGACAGCCGGCGGGACCCTTCGGCTCTGCTCAGGGCAGGTGCCGGCGCTACGATGGCCATGCTGGTGAGATTATTTAGCGATTCGAGTTCCTTGGCACGCGCCGCGGCGGAACAGGCGGCCGCGGCGACGAGGCATGCCATTAACGAGCGCGATCGGTGCAGGATCGTGCTGGCTACGGGCACATCGCAGTTTGCATGCCTGGATGCACTTGCCAGCGCTCCGGGCATCGACTGGAAAAAGGTTGAAGCGTTTCATCTCGACGAGTACGTGGGCCTGCCGATCACGCACCCGGCAAGCTTTCGGAAGATCCTGCTGGACCGGGTCATCCATAGGTGCGGAATTGCGACCTACTGCTTCATCGAAGGCAACGCCGCTGACACGGCCGCGGCGGTACGCGAAGCCGGACGAGAACTGACGTCAGCGCCGATTGATGTGGCATTCGTGGGTATTGGAGAGAACGGGCATATCGCGTTCAACGATCCTCCCGCGGATTTCGAAACGGATGAGCCCTACCTGATCGTGGAACTCGACGAAGCTTGCCGCCGGCAGCAGGTGGGCGAGGGCTGGTTCGCAGACATTGCCGACGTACCCAGGCGCGCGATTTCCATGTCGCCGCGGCAGATTCTCAAAGCGCGCGAGATCATCTCCGTGGTGCCCGACCAGCGCAAAGCCCAGGCGGTGAAAAACTGTCTTGAGGGCGAGATCAGCCCTATGGTTCCGGCGTCGATTTTGCGGCGTCATCCGAAGACCACGCTTTACTTGGATCGAGACTCCGCTTCGCGGTTGAGCGCCGATCTGCGAAGCGCGCTGAGCCGTAACTCGCAGGTAACTATTTCTTAAATCTCCGCGATGGCGAACGCCCCCAAGCCGATTCCGTCGCTGCGCTGGTGGATTGGCGGGCTGCTGTTCGCTTCGACGGTCATCAATTACATCGACCGGCAGACGCTGGCCTTGCTGGCTCCTTACCTGAAGCTGGAATATCACTGGACCAATTCCGACTACGCGAATCTGGCAATCGCCTTTCGCGTGGCCTACTCGATCGGGCAGAGCGGTTTCGGCCGGTTCATGGATCGGGTGGGCACGCGGCGCGGACTGACGCTGACCGTGATTTTTTATTCCGTGGTGTCGATGCTGACCTCGCTGGCGCGAGGTTTCTACAGCTTCGCGACGTTTCGTTTTCTGCTGGGCGCGGGCGAGTCGGCAAACTGGCCGGCCGCGACCAAGGCGGTATCCGAATGGTTTCCCAAACGCGAGCGGGCGCTGGCCACGGCGCTGTTTGATAGCGGTTCGTCGATCGGGGGAGCCGTAGCGCCATTCCTGGTTTTGGGGATCTACTTTCGCTGGGGATGGCGTCCGGCGTTCGCAGTGCCGGGTGTACTGGGATTTTTGTGGCTCATGGCGTGGCGATGGCTCTACTACTCGCCAGAAGAGCACAGCCGAATCAGCCCGTCCGAACTGGAGATGATTGCCGCGGACAAGGAGGATGCGACGCCGGGAAGGGTCGAGTTGGTGCGCCCGCGCTGGCGCGACCTTTTGAAGCTGCCGCAAACTTGGGGAACGATCATCGCGAAGACCTTTACCGATCCGGTCTTTTTCTTTATCGCGGAATGGTTTCCGATTTACCTGGTGGCCAAGGGAATTTCGCTGAGGAACGGCCTGATTGCGGTGTGGATTCCGTTCATCGCCGCCGATATCGGCAGCTTCGCCGCAGGCTGGTTTTCCGGTTACCTAGTGCGCCGGGGAGTGTCGCTGGGCTGGGCGCGCAAGATCCCGATTATTTATGGAGGGATTGGCATGACATTGCTGATCCCGACGATTTTCACGACGAAGCTCTATCTAATCGCGTTTCTGTTCGCGGCGGTGACCTTCACTTACGCCGGATTAACGATCATGGCCAACACCTTGCCTTCGGATTTGTTCCACAGTGAGTCGGTCGCGTCGGTGAGCGGATTGGGCGGTACGGGCACAGGTCTGGGAACGATCGTGGCCTTTAAGCTGATCGGATATTTTTCCGACGCGCGGCAGGCGGCCGGCACCCACGCTTTTGATCCCATCATCCTGGTGGCGGGCGTAGTTCCGTTTATTGGAATGATTCTAACGCTGCTGCTGGTGCGCAATACCAAGGCGACCGAGCAAGGACTGGTGCGCCGAATCTGAGGTTTGGGTACACTCGTGGGTCAGCATTATTGGGCAGGGTGAGAGGAGAGCGCTTGAAGATCACCGATGCCAAGGTATTGGTCTCGTGTCCCGGACGGAACTTCGTCACGTTGAAGATCTACACGGATCAGGGAATTTACGGGCTGGGCGATGCGACGCTTAATGGACGGGAGTTGGCAGTGGCTTCGTATTTGAGCGATCACATTGTGCCTTGTCTGATCGGGCGCGATGCATTTCAAACCGAAGATGTTTGGCAGTACCTGTATCGCGGCGCTTACTGGCGGCGTGGGCCTGTCACCATGACCGCGATTGCCGCCGTGGACATGGCGCTGTGGGATATCAAAGGCAAGGCTCTGAATACGCCGGTGTACAACCTGCTGGGCGGAATCAGCCGCACGGGAGTGCTGGTCTACGGGCACGCGAACGGGCGCGATATCGAAGAGACCTGCGATGAGGTCGCGAAATATAAGGAGATGGGGTATCTCGCGGTGCGGGCGCAGACGGGGATTCCGGGCTTGCCGTCCACCTATGGAGTGGCAGCCGACAAACTGTTTTATGAGCCGGCAGAGAAAGGCTTGCCTCCGGAAAATTCGTGGTCGACGGAAAAATATCTGCTGCACGTGCCTAAATTATTCGAAACCCTGCGGCTGAAATTTGGAGACGATCTGCACCTGCTGCATGATGTGCATCACCGGCTGACTCCGATGGAGGCGGCGCGCCTGGGAAAAAGCCTGGAGCCGTATCACCTGTTCTGGCTGGAAGACGCGGTGGCGGCCGAGTTGCAGGAAGGATTCCGGCTGATTCGCAGGCACACGACCACTCCGCTGGCGGTGGGTGAGGTCTTCAATTCCGTTTGGGACGCGAACCTTCTTATAACGGAGCAGTTGATCGACTATCTACGGATGACCGTGGTTCATGGCGGCGGCTTGACGCATCTGAAGAAGATCGCAGCGCTGGCGGAGATCTATCATGTGCGCACGGGATGTCACGGGGCTACGGATCTTTCTCCGGTGGCCATGGCGGCCGCGCTGCATTTCGATATTTCGGTGAACAATTTTGGAATTCAGGAGTACATGCGGCACACGCCCGAGACCGATGAAGTTTTCCCGCATACGTACTCGTTTAACAATGGATATCTGCATCCGGGCGATGGCGCGGGTTTGGGCGTCGATTATGACGAAAAGCTGGGCGCGAAATTTCCTTATGAACGAGCGTATTTGCCGGTGAATCGCAAGCTCGATGGAACGATGTTCAACTGGTGAGCAGCCGTTGCGGTCGAGCTTCGCTCAACTGGACAGCCGGGCGGCTGTCCCCACATTCATTCATTATTCTTTTCTGAGGAGCTATGGCCTATAAGCAACTGGATCTTGCCGGGAAGGTCGCGGTGGTGGTTGGGGGCAGTTCGGGGATCGGGAAGACGATCGCCCTCGGGCTGGCGAAAGGCGGAGCGGACGTGGTTTCCAGCGCGCGGCGCATCGAACTGGTGAACGCGCTGGCGGACGAGATTGAAGCGCTGGGCCGGCGCTCGCTGCGCGTCACTTGCGACGTGGCGGATCGGGGCTCGCTCGAGGCGCTTCTGAATGCTTGCCTGGACAGGTTCGGCAAGGTGGACATTCTCGTCAACGCGGCCGGCATCACCAAACGCGCACCCACGCTCGACTACGATGAAGCCGACTGGAACCGCATTCTCGACACGAATCTGACGGGGGTGCTGCGAAGCTGCCAGGTGTTCGGCCGGCACATGATCGAGCGCCGCTACGGACGCATCATCAGCATCGCCTCCATGGGATCGTTTTTAGGGCTCTACGAAGTGGCGGCCTACAGCGCGAGCAAATCGGGACTGGCATCGCTGACCAAGTCGTTGGCTGTGGAATGGGCCAAGTACGGCATTTGCGTGAATGCGATCGCGCCCGGATATTTTCGGACTCCTCTCAGCGAGAAACTTCTGGTAGGAACAGGACGCGGCAAAGAAGTGATCACGCGAACGCCCATGAATCGCTTTGGTGAACTGGAAGAACTGGTGGGAGCCGCGATTTTCCTGGCGTCGGACGCTGCCAGCTTTGTTACCGGCACGGTGCTGCCGGTGGATGGCGGGGTGCTGGCGAGCGGAGTGAATCAGTAGCCGGTTCAAAGAGCCGAGTGTGGATGAGCGAACTACCTGGACGCAGAACGGCTAATAAAGCACCTGGTTCTCGCCCTTCTCCGCAATCAGATTTTGGAAGGTGGCGACGATTTTATCGCGGCGGGCCATCATGCTGTTCACTTCCTGTTTATTGAGATAGCCTTTGGTTTTCTCCTCCACTTCGTCGGCGTTGAGCGTTTTCAGCTTTTCAAACAGTTGGCGGTCGCACTTCACGAGATTCTTCGGGTCGTGCAAATTCTTGTTGATGCGGAAGGCGCGGGTGAAGTCTATCCTCCAGACGGTCCAGTCTTCGCCGATCAGCACGTTGGTAAGGTTAGCATCGGTGTCGTAGAGCAGTTCGTCGAACACGCGGATCCGATACATCTGGTTGTTCCATTTGTCAGTGTCCGGCGCCGCGATGTTTTTCTCCATCCGCTCGGCTTCGTCCATCTTTACCGGGAGCCACCAACTCAGCGACCCAGTCATACCTTGCCATTTGCGCTCGACGTAAACCGGCAGCATGTAGTCCACCCCGAGAATTTCGGAGAGCCGGTAGGCTGCGATGTTGTATTTGTAAGAGTCCACAAAGGCAAACTCAACTTTTCCGCTTTCAAACTTCTTCTCGGCCGTGTGCTCATCGATGGGTTGAAAAGAGGCATCATGCGTGATGGTGCCGTCGCTCAAAGTGAGCCGCCAGGTATGAGTCACGCCCTTATTGGCGTTCTTCTGGCCAATGACCTTGGCGGTCTGCAGGAAGGCCTTGATCTGCTCTTTCGTCAGCGGGGCATCGTCCGCCGAGGAGGCGGTGAGCGGAACAATGATACAAGCGAGAGCGAGGACAAGCAGGCGAATCGAGAATCGAGACGGCTGTGGCATGGAGGAAACCCTCCCAAAATCGGCCTACAATTTACCCCAAGCCCTGCGCAGAAACAACTGCAATATCGCCGTGGCCATGAGACATCCCCGAGCCAGCAGGCCAGGAGAGATTTTTCTTTACTATTCCCGGGCAGGGGAATACGCTCTCGCGCAGGGAATTCCAATCCATCGGGGCGTCAGAACGAAAACCATTTCAACGACGGAGGATGTCATGAAGATTCGTGTGATTTTGCTTTGTGTAGCGTTAGTGGGGCCCTGCTTCAGCGCTATGCCTGTGGTAGCCCAAGACACGACTGGAAAGATGGCTATGGGGAAAGAGGCGAAGTGGCAGGGCCACGTCATCCGAATTGACAGTGATCATTCGATGATCGACATCAATGGCGGTCCGGCCCCGTCAAAAACTGCCCGGAAAGTTGCCTTCGACAGTTCCACCGAATGGACCAACATGGGCAAGCCGGCACAGATGGCCGACGTGAAGGAGGGGGCGTTCGTAATCCTGGTCGGCCACGTGGATGACAAGGGCATACTGCACGCGACCCGAGTCGACTTGCGACTTCCACGATAACTTTTTAAACCGTTTCGTTCTTCGGGTTTAGTCCCAGATCTCGCGGGCCCGGAGCATGCAGTCTGCGGCGATGGATAAGTTTCACGATGGCGTGGCGAGTGTCTGGAGCCGATTTTTCGCGGCTCGGGCCGTTTCTCGTAAGAGCGGGTCGGGATGCTCCAGACACTCTCCCAACTTCCCTTCCAACGACTTCATCGCAAATGTTCCGATGGCATAGGCGCCGCAGGATTTGAGCCACGGATCGTCACTGGTGAGCAGTTCGGCTACCGCCTGCTCGCGGTTCTCCATCTTCGCGCGGACGAAACGCTCGCCCATCACGGCCTTTTGTTTGGAGCTCACCTTACCGTCCAGAAGCGGCAACAGAGTGGCTCGCAATTGCGATTTCAGAACATTTTCGAGAAACTCCAGCGCATTGTCATACACATTTGGATCTTTCGACTGCAATCCAAAATAAACCGAGTGCAGGTCCAGATGCGGATATAACAGTCCCAGGAGGCGGAAGATCCGTTCCAACTCCTGCTGCATGGATTCGTGGAGTGCATCCGAAACCGGCTCATCGGCAGTCTCGGGAAGCGAGAGAGCTTCCTGGATCTGGTAAGAGCGGTAGTGGCCAATGATTTCCGCGGCCAGAACGGTTTCCACCAGTTGCATGTCGAGCGCAATTTCAGGATGCACTTGGTGAATCTTGTTGAGTGCGCTGATCAGGTGCAGACGCAAGGCGGGGTCGGGCTCCAGGAGATTGTCCAGGATCACGCGTGTGGCGGCGGGCGTGCCCACATTGAAGAGAATGGGGGGAATCAACTGCCTCACGTTCATAGGACCAGGCGAATCGGCAAGACACTCGCTCAGCAACGGAACCGCGGAGTCACCCAACTTGGCGAGCGCTTTAGCCGCTTCGTCGCACAATTCGGAATCGGAAAGCATTTTCACCAAAATCGGCGCCAGCGGAGCTTTCCGCAGTTCCCCCACGGAACGGATCGCTTCACGCACAACCAGAGTGGCAGGATCGCGAAGCAGCGTGCCCAGCAAGGGATCAAACACATCCGGCAACTCACCCAGCAACCGGGCCAGTTCGAGCCGTGTGCGCTGGCCTTCTTCGCCGCTCTCGTGCGACATTCCAACCAGTATCTGGCGGGCGGTTTCGATGTTCTGGGCTTCCCCGGGACGAGCAAGGTACGCGGCCACCGCCGAACGCACGGAATAATCGGCACAGTCTCCGATTTCGGATAGAAGCGTGAGCGGATCCACGTGCGCGTGGTAGACCAGATAGAGCATGGCCTCGGTGCGAACGCCCGAGTCGGGATCTTTCAGCAACGCTTCCATCGACGGCAGCACCGATTTGTCTCCCACGGCGGAAAGAATCGAAATCGCCTTCTGGCGAACTTCGGCCGAGGGATGGTTCAGCAAGCCGCGAATCACGGGATGCGGAGCGCGCTCTCGTTCGACTTCGAACAGACTAAGAGCGTACAGAATTTCCTTGGTGTCGGAACTCAGAATGGTTTTGGCCAGCAAGTCGGCAGTGGAGCGATCCAGGGCGAGCGTGGATGCCTGCTCCGCATCGAGCCGGTGCTGGCTGATCGACTCCTGCAGAACCACGATGTACTGCTTCCCGGCGACATATACGGCGGCGATCCAGCCCAGAGTAAGGACCACGGCAATCCAGCTAAGTTGCTGCGGCGTCCAGCCCAGGCGTGCGGCAAAAATAAGAACGACTACTCCCGCCAAACCGTCGCCCAATCGCCACACCACGGTGTCGATGAACCATTTCGCCTGAAGTTTGAGGCGGCTGGGCAGCGGCAAATAGAGTAGCTCAGTGGTGGAGCGGTCGATGGAATAGCGCAGGACCTGATCGCCGCCTTTCAGGAACAAGGCGGCAGCAATAGTTCCCCAGACCAGCAGGCCGGCCGAGCCTGCCAAAACGATGAGAGGAAGCACGAAGAGCATGGGGCCGATGCCAAAGCGGCGCAAGAGCCTGGTGGTCAGCAGCAGTTGAAACAACAGGGACAGGATGCCGGCGTAAAAATAAAAGTCGCCGAAGAAAATCGCCATGGCATCCGTGCCGCCGGAAAATTGTTTGGCCAGCGCCTTGAATTGCCACCCGGTCAGGGTAGTTGCAAACGAGGAAATACAAATCACCCCAGCCAGAGCGCGGAGGTAAGGCGAAGAAAACACCGAGCGCATGCTATTGCGCAGATCTCTCTGGCCGGTTCCGGAAATTGCTGCGGTGACATCGTTGACGGCAGCAAGACGGAGTTTGTCCCCTCGGCTAGCCAGCGCCATGAGAGCGGAGCAAATCACCAGCAGAACCGACATGAAAAGCAGAAGGCTTTCGGTGCCGAAGGCCTGAGTCACGATCTTTGACAGATATCCGCCGAAGATCCAACCTGCGACTCCGCCTCCGCCGACCATGCCAAAGATGCGTTTCGCTTCGCGGGTGGTAAGGAGATAATTCGCCAAGGTCCAGACCTGGGTGGGCGCCAGAACGCCGACCATGCCCACCCAAAGGTAAAACGCTGGATAAAGCCACACTGGGCGCAAATAGTGGGTGAGCACCCAGAAGACCGCGGCGGTGGCTGCGAAGAATAGAGGACTGACTACCAGCAGTCTGCTAATCGAGGTCCGCCGCCCCACTTGTAGGTACGCGGCCACGACGAAGCCGACCAACACTCCGCTGGCGATGTCGGCATAGGGCAGCTGAACCGCTTTGAATTGGGTGAGAAATAAGGCGTCGCGAGCTACTTTACCGATCACGTACGCGCTGATGGTGAGAAACAGGCAGGCACTGAGCGGGATGCCACGCCGCAAGTCTCCGGGATGAATATTCAGGGCCCGCTCAAGCCAGCGGTTCATGGTTCAACCTTTTACACGAATTCGTTGCTACGCTTTGGCTCAATTCGGCTTCGTCGGAGATGCTGGATTTTTCTCCTCCAACAGCACTTCCTGCCCGTCCACATATAGGGCCGTGATCTTGCCGTCCTTCTGGATCTCCAGCGCCGAAGCACGCCCCCCCTGCCAATAGGTGGAAAGCATGCCTGTGTCGATGAGAAAAACCGCTCCTGCGAAACGGCTGCGGATATGCGTTTTCTGCTGAACGGTGTGGGCTACGACGATATGGCTGGCGCCATAGGCGGCGAGAATCTTGGCTATCTCCGGCGCACCCGCCTCTTCGCTCCAGGAGTCGTAGCCGCGAAACCATAGCGGGCCGTCTTCGCGCATGCAAAGCCACTTGTTGAATTCGACAATCCTCACCAGCCGGTTGTGAAATTCGGCATCCGGAGCAGTCGAGGCGGAGCGCTCTTGCAATAATTCCCACTGCACGGCCAGGGAAACTTCGCGAATCGTGAAAAAGGGCAAGACGATCTTCCGCGACACCAACTCTTGCATCGTCTTGTCGAAGTTTTTGATTTCCTCCCGCACCTGCGAGTTGATTTGCTCGAGCGACAAGGAACTCACCGCGGGAGAGATTCCACCATGCAGGAAAATCACATCACCGATTTTGGCGACGGCGGCATGCTGGCGAATCCATTTGCCGTATTTGCCCTTGGGACTGAAGGCTTCGCGATATTCGATGAATCCGGCGGGATGTTGCGCCATCCACTCTTCTTCTGAGCCGGGCAGGGCCGGCTGTTTGACCGCTGCCAGCAACTTTGCGTGACTGGCGGCCCAGGCCGCGTACTCGCGGTACGCGGCTTTGCGCCGTTTTTCGGACTCGCTGTCGGCGAAGTCAGCATAGATAGCCGGCGTCACGTAGCGCAGGTCGCCCAGGATGTTCATGACCTCGTGATTGCCGAGCAAGGGCACGACCTGTCCCCCGGATTTCGCCGCCTCGGCCTGGAGCGCCATCAGGAGGTCCATGACTTCGCGGCCCTTGGCTCCGCGATCGATGAGATCTCCGGTCTGAACGAAGGTGGTGCTTCCGCCGGTCCAGTGATTTTGTTCGTCTGCCAGGCGGGCACGCCGGAGAATCAGGCAGAAATTGTCAAAAGCTCCATGAACGTCGCCGATGGCAACGACCCGGTCTGGCGGATCGGTTGCGGACGCGGCTGCAGCCCACGGCACAAGGCTCACGCTAAGCAATACGAAGAGCAGTCCGGCACGACAAACGCAATGGCCAGCCAACTGGCTTACCATCTTGCCGGCCTCGAGAAGGATCGGCGCATTTTGGTTCGAACTCTGATGGCGGTTGGTGCCTTCCATGAACGTGTTGCATGTTAAGTTGTCGGGGCAAGCTAGTCAATGGAACTGTGGGCTATTGAGGGCGTTTGCCGGCAAGTATCCCTCTGCCGGCTGACCTGCACCGTCGTTCGCGATGACCTCCCTCAGAAGTCACCCAAACTGCGCCACCATCTAAAAATTGCATTCTCTATCCTTTCACCCGCACTCATCGATACAATCGTCGTCGCCCCATGTTTTTAATTCCGGCAACTCGGTTGAATTCGTACGAGTTGATTCTGCCCCCTGGGGGCGGCATAGGTGGCGCGTTCCTGGTTTCGAATCCCGTGGTTGGAGGACTTTGGATGCAATTTCGTCGGATGACATTTTCTTTACGCTCGCTGATGGTGTTGGCGGCGGTGGCTTTCGGCGCGGCTCCGCTGTATGCCGCTCGGGAGGCAAGTCACAGTGCCGTCGCCATCACCGCGGCGGATTACCAGCATGCCGAAAAATTCCTGTCCTACAACACGCGCCCTCTGGTTTTCCATGAGGTGCGCGCCACCTGGCTGGCGGCGGGGGATCGATTCTGGTATCGGGACACGGGTCCGAACGGATCGGAGTTCGAGATCTATGACGCGGCGCATGGCACGCGCCAGCCCGCATTCGATCACGCGAAGCTGGCCGCGACGCTGTCGGCGGCTACGGGGAAAAGCTACGATGCCAGCCATTTGCCCTTTATGAGCTTCGAATTCTCTAGCGACGAAAAATCGATCTCGTTTCGCCTGCTCGGGGACGAGTGGAAATGCGATCTGCAAGCCAACAGCTGTGCGGCGGAAGGAAAAGAAAAACGAAGCGAGCCGGGGCGCGGGTCGAATGCCAGCGCGAAATCTCCCGACGGCAAAAGCATCGCGTTCATTCGCGACTGGAATCTTTGGGTGCGCGACCTTGCCAGCGGCAAGGAAACTCAACTCACTACCGACGGCGTGAAGGATTTCGGCTACGCCACCGACAACGCAGGTTGGATTCATAGCGACAATCCCATCGTGCTGTGGTCGCCCGACTCCAAGAAAATCGCGACCTTCCAGCAGGACCAGCGCGGCGTGGGAGAGATGTATCTGGTGGAGGCGAAAGTCGGTCATCCCAAACTGGAGGCGTGGAAATATCCCCTGCCCGGCGACGAGGTGGTGACCACGATTCAACGCGTTGTGATCGATCTGGATGGTCCCAAGGTGATTCGCTTGCAGATCCCGCCGGATCAGCACCGCTCCACTCTGTGCGACGACCTGGAGTGCCGTGGCGGCGATTGGGCTGACGTCGAGTGGAGTCCGGACGCCAAGCATCTGGCGTTTGTCTCGACCTCGCGCGATCACAAGCATGAGCAATTGCGGGTCGCCGACGCCGCGACCGGCGCGGTGCGCGACGTGCTGGAAGAAACCGCAGCCACGCAGTTCGAGTCCGGCCAGGGCCGCTTCAACTGGCATTATCTGCCGGCATCGGACGAGGTGATTTGGTGTTCGGAGCGCGACGGTTGGTCTCACCTGTATCTCTACGACCTGGCTAGCGGCAAGCTGAAGAATCAAATTACGTCGGGCGAGTGGGCGGTGACGCAAGTCCTGAGGGTCGACGAAAAGAATCGCCTCATCTACTTTCTGGCGGACGGGCGCGAAAAAGGCAACCCGTATTTTAGCCATTTGTACCGCATCGGCTTCGACGGCAAGAATCTCGCCCTGCTCACTCCGGAAGATGGCAACCATCAGGTCGAAATATCGCCTTCCGGGTTATTTTTCGTCGACAGCTACTCGAAGCCGGACGTGCCCTCGGTGACCGTCGTTCGCAACGCGAGCGGCAAACTGCTATCTACGGTGGAGCGCGAGGACATCTCGCGCCTGACCGCGACGGGATGGAAGCCGCCAATTCCGATCACCGTGAAGGCGCGGGACGGGGTCACTGATCTATACGGGTTGATGTACGAGCCCACCAATCTGGATCGCAGCAAGAAATATCCGATCGTCAACAATATCTATCCCGGACCGCAGGGCGGGAGCGTGGGGAGTTGGTCGTTCCTTGCGGCGAGAAGCGATTGCCAGGCCCTGGCTGAGTTGGGATTTGTGGTCGTGCAAATTGAGGGCATGGGCAACCCGCTACGCTCCAAGAAATTTCACGATTTCTACTACGGCAACATGGGCGACAACACCCTGCCCGATCAAATAGCCGGGATGAAAGAGTTGGCTGCGAAATATCCCTGGATTGACATCGAGCGCGTCGGGATATGGGGCCACTCGGGCGGCGGCTTTGCCACTGCCGACGCGATGTTTCGCTACCCGGACTTCTTTAAGGTGGGAATTTCGGAATCCGGCAACCACGACAACCGCGAATATGAGGACGACTGGGGCGAGCGCTACCAGGGATTGCTGGTAAAGAAAGAAGATGGCACGACGAACTACGACGACCAGGCAAACCAGAACCTGGCCAAGAATCTCAAAGGCCATCTGCTGCTCGCGCACGGCACGATGGACGACAACGTGCCGCCCTACAACACCCTGCTGGTAGTGGACGCCCTCATCAAAGCGAATAAGGACTTCGATCTCCTGTTGCTGCCGAACCAGCACCATGGCTATGGCACGGAGAGTTATTACATGATGCGGCGCCGCTGGGACTACTTCGTGCGCTACCTGCTGGGCGCGGAACCGCCGCACGAATACGATCTGCATCCGCCGACATTCGCGCTCGGAGCGCAGTTCTAGTGCCGGAGAGCCCGTCCAGCATGACGAAGCTTGGCGACTGCGACAGCAATGGGAACCAAGGCCGGCTCAGAGCTTGATTGCTGCCGGAGAAACAGCGTGTCTATTTCTTCGCGGGAGGTGAGGGCGGATGTTCCGTCGCAACCGGCACCGCGCTCTCCATCCACGCCGTATACCAGAGATCCAGCAGCATTTGCGATCCGGCGGCCAGGCGGTGCGTGGTGAAATCGAAGGCTTCAGGCGTTCCTTTGCCGGTGAACCCTCCCGCTTTGTCGAGCGAGTAGACTTTTTCGACCAGCGAGTTCGAGTTGCGCAGGTAAGCCACGTAGCGCGCGAAGGGATCGTCAAGGCGCTCCGGCATTTTTACCAGCCCGGCAAAATCTTGAGCCTTGATGTTTGCCGCGACATAGACGCTCTCGAACTGCGCGTGGATGTGGTGCTCGGTTGTGTAACCGTTGGGATTGGGACCAACCCAGCCGTTGTATTGGATGGTGGTGTGCAGCGGCTGCGCTCCATCGGCAACGTAGTGTCCGAGCCATCCAGCATAAAAAATAATCGCCTGCTGCACTGCCTGGGTCGGTTGGTGAGCGGCATGTAACTGCCGGTATTCGCGGAAAGCGGCCTTCAGGCGCCCATAAACTTCCATCGTGATGTATGGCTGCAGCCCCACGCGCTCGGGAAGGTAATCGTCCGGATGGTCGGTCGTCGAGGCGCGTTTCTCGTAGAGCTTGCGGTAAAACTCGTATCGGCCGGGCGGCAGCGGATCGAGCCAGGCGACGCGTTCCAGATCAATGAAGTGGTCCGGTTCCTGCGAGTTCTTCAGCGCAAACTCGGAGGGACTGCGCCAGCGGTCCGGCTCCGGTCCAAGATATGCGATCTCAGCCACCGCCCGCCGCAGAAATCGCGGCATGTCGGCAGGAATCTTCTCCGCCGCCACGCGATTGACATAGGTGTGCCCCTCATTCCCCCAGGCAAACGCAAAATCGCTCTGCAGGAAAACCAAGCCGATCAGCGCCACGCTGATCAGCCTTCGTCCAAACCGCTTGCCTTCTGGTCTACTCGGTTGAATCGCCTAGCCTCCTTAATCGGCTGAGTTCCCCTTTAGGGAAAGTCTGATTAAGTCCTGAAGCCTTCCCTCGGGAGCTAAAGCCCAGTTCATTTTGCTCGAGTTACGGCGCGTCTAAAGCCGCGCCCTTTCAAAACCGGACTTGATCAGAGGCTCCTTAGAACATCAGGTGCATCTGGAGTTGCAGGAAGCGTGGGCTACCAATCGTGTGCTGGATGACGCCCAAGCTCCCTTCCGGGGGAACTGAGGGCGGCCCGTAGTAATTGGGAAAGAAGTCCACATCGTTGTTTGGCGTATCGAAATCTGCATGGTTGAAGACATTGAATGCATCGGCTTCAAAAATCAGGTGGAAGCGCTCTTTGATGGGGAACTGCTTGGCCAGGCTCATGTCGAAGCGCACCTGGAAGGGGCCTCGAAACGTATTCCGGGCTGTGGTTCCATACAAGGACTCATAGATATCGCACCCGGTACTGTCGCAAGGGGGAACACCAAAAGTTCCTGGCGCTAGGAACTGGGGCGCAAAATCCGCTGCGTTGAGCTTACAGAGTTTCGGCGAAGCTCCCACAGCTCCCGCGGGGCAAATACCGCCCCTTGCTGCCTGCTTGGAAGTTACGCCCGGTACCAGCGGCACGAGGGGATTCCCAATGTAGTCGGCGGTGCCCAAGTACTGGCTCGCAACCGAGCCCGAATAGTCGTAGACACCGTAGGGCTGCCCGCTTTGCGCCACGGTCTGCCCACCAATGGTCCACCCATTGACCACGTAGCCCAACGTTTTGCTAGTCCCAAAGCCGGGGATCGTATAACTGTAGTTGATCAGAAAAACATGGGTCTGATCGAAATCTGACGAGGCATAGTTTGCCCGGGGAGTGATGGGATTATTTCCGGTGAAGAACAGCCCCAAGCCGCTCTGCTCGTCCAGCGCATGAGACCAGGTGTAAGACGCGGTGAATTGCAGGCCGTTGGACAGCCGCTTGCGGGCCTGGAGCTGCAATGCATCGAAGTTCGATATGCCCTCGGCCTTATACGACACTGCGTTCATGTCGTAACCAGGGTAGGGGACGCGGATCGGCGCGTTGCCTGAGTATTCGTTGGTGTAGATGGGCTCGGTATCCAACGGGGTCAGATGGGTGTAGTACACGTTCTGGTTGGCGGCCGGACTCGTGCCTCCATAGGAACTGGTCTGCCCGTTCACCACGTTCGTGGGCGTGGCGATCAGTGGTTGATTGAACGGGATGGGCAGCACTAGATGGGTGCCATGATTGCCGACGTACCCGGCCTCGAACATCCAGTTGTTGGAGGCCTGATATTGCAGATCGAGGGACCAGTTCTGCGTGTAAGGCAGTTTGTTATTGATGTCGTAACCGCCGTAGAGGAAAGGACCAAAAAGATTATCGCTCGGCCAGCATCCCGGGTAACCGCAGGCAGTTTCCTGAAGGTTAGGCAGGTAGGAGAGGAAGGCCGCTCCCGTGGCTGGCGGAGGCGGGGGCAAAGTGGTGCCGAAGGGCTGATCGAGTGTGGCGTTCCTCGCGACCGAGATCGGCTGAACGAAGGGAGGCGCGAGCGTGACACCGAATGGTCCGTTAAATCCGGAACCCGCGCTGGGCGACAAGTAGCTGAATAGCTCGCCGCGGTCGTAGTAGATACCGAACCCGGCGCGCACGGTCATCTTCGACGTGGGCGCCCATGCGACGCCAATCCGGGGCGCAAAACCCCACTGATGATTGTTCATGAGCGAATTGCTGGCTCCGGGTGTGGCGCCAGTCTTGTTATTCCCAGCGATTTCCAGGCCAGAGCCGGTAATCACGTCAGTCCCTGGATCGCAAGTGCCATAGTTGTACTCCGTCAAAGCCGGGTCTGCGGGAACTCCACCGACCGTACACTGCACGTAACTGTATTTCGAAGGGTTAAAAGCTGTAAGCCGGCCGTTCTTTTCCGAAAGCGGACCGTCGATGTCCCAACGCAATCCCGCCGTTAAAGTGATATTCTTTGTCACCTTAAAGTTGTCGTTGACGTAGGTACCGACCGTATCGGAGCGATAGTAACGGCTGGCCGAACCAACGAACTCATCCCCGCCGTGCAAGCTGCCTTCTACAAAGTCCTCGAAAGTCTCGAAGTAAAGCGTATCGGTATTGGTGTTGTTGTTCAGGATGTTGAGCTGAGTATGATCCCACGTCGTTCCTACGCTGAGGATATGTTTTCCTTTCACCCAACTGACGGAGGTCCCGTACTCCCATTGATTCTGGACCATGCCGCCGTCGCCAAAGCTGGTGCTGGGACCAAACTGCAACTCGTTACTGAGCGTGTAGTCCGCGTAGGTGATCTCGAACTGAGGGAAAGTCGCCGCGCCGGGCAAGCTGATGCCCAGCGAACTGGGGTTGAATCCTTTAGTGGTGTTGGCGTAGGCTCGCAGGCGAGTGAACCCCGCATGCTGCTCCCAGGTGAGATTCGGGGAGAGCAGCACGGAGTTGGAGAGCGAAAATACCTGGCTGCCCGCGGAAAGCTGTTGCGCGAATCCGAGCAACGAACCGACCGCGCCAAAAGGATTATTGGTCGGATTGCTCTGAATGTAATATTTTCCCGACAAGCGATCCTTGGGGCTTACCACATAATCGATGCCGACGATGCCTTGATTTACCTTCGCTTGCGTGTTGGGGCCTTGCACGACGGCATCGAACCCTAGCGCCACCGCCTGCGCCGAAGCGTACTGCGCGCTTGGTATCAGATACTGCCCATTCGGGAGTTTGGCATTCAGGAGATTCGCGGCAGCGTTGTCGATTTGGCTCGAGGTAATGGTGTCGCCGTACGTGTTCTGGACCATATTAATGATGCCCTGGGTAGTGCGGTCATTCGTCAAGCCCAGCGGCACGGTCACATCTTTGGTGGAAGCCTGCGCATCGGCGATGCGCACTCCCTGATAGGACCCAAAGTAGAACAGTTTGTCTTTGACAATTGGACCACCGACGGTCCCGCCAAACGCATTCCGGTTGAGGAAAGGACGAGGGATGCCAGCCTCGTTGTAGAAGTACGGGGTGGCATTCATATCGCTGTTCTGCCACTGTTCCCAAAGTGAGCCATGGATCGCGTTCGTCCCCGACTTCGTCAGGACACTGATGTGCGCGCCGCTGTTGTTGCCCTGCGTGGCATCGTACTGCGAAGAGTTGACGGCAATCTCCTGGATGGCATCGGGGGGCGGAGTGGGAAGAGCCTGGCCAATGGCTCCATACACCGAGGTGCTGGTTTGGATGGTGCCGCCCGCGCCGAAGCTCTCACCCGTGTTGAGCACGAAACGGTTCTCCCCCACCTGGCTGGTGGAATTGCCATTAAAGAGATTGTTTGTGCTGATACCGTTCAAGGAAAAGCTATTGCTGGTATCCCGGTTTCCGTTGGCGAAGATGGCCTGATTGCCCAGGCCGGTATTGGCGCCCCCTCCGCCGAGGAAGTCCGCGTGAACCCCCGGGCTAAGGATTGCCAGTTGCGTGAAGCTGCCGGTGCCCAATGGGGTCGTTTCGATCGTGTTGGTATCGATGACATAGCCGATTGTGGTGTCCACCTGGTTCATCAAAGGCACGGCGGTCACTTCCACCGTGGCACCGATCGAGCCCACCACCAGAGATGTATCCACTGTTGTCGTACGATTACCGAAGACCAGGATTTGGGTGTGGGTTTCGGTTTTGAAGCCCTCCTTCGTGACCGTGACTCTATAAGTTCCGGCTGGCAGATCCGGAATCAGGAAAGCACCGTTTGTCTTGGTATGAGCCGCAACTTCGAGGTTGGTCGCGAGATTGTGTGCTCTCACAGCGGCGTCGGCTACGACAGCTCCCGATGGGTCGGTCACCGTGCCGGTGATGGCGCCTAAAGTTTGCTGGCCCAGGGCAAGCTGCGATACGCCGCAGAAGGTGAGTACTGCGATGACTGCCAGGATATTGCGGAAGAACTTCGAGCAGAATGCAGAAGCAAAGAGTTTTGGCGAGTTCACAGTACCTTCCTCCTGTGGTTAAACCCGTCGTTATAACAAATCCGGCAAGCCCTCTTCAAGGATGGTTGATGACGATTTGGTTAATTTTTCCGTCCGCCTTATAAAAGGCGAAAATGAGGCGATAGTCCCGCGACGAAATCCCATCCCCAGGACTGAAAACAAATGGCGGAAGCGAGTGGGGGTCGAACCCACCGGCGACGGGATTGCCCGCCGCCCGCCGGTTTTGAAGACCGGGACGATCACCGGACCGCATGCGCTTCCGCATTCCTTACAAACGAATGCCACGGAGAGCCGCCGCTTCACGTTGCCGTTCGATCCCGGTCCATCCGTGAAGATCGGTGTCAATCCGTGGCAAATTCTACTCTGGTTGCGACTACTTCGGCTGCTTCGCGACCCGCAGATATGGCTTGATGGTCTTAAAGCCGGGAAATTTCTGCTGTGCCTCTTCGTTGGAAACGGCACCGGTCAGGATCACGTCGTCTCCTTGTTTCCAGTTCACCGGGGTCGCCACTTTGTGCTTGGCGGTGAGCTGCATGGAGTCGATCACGCGCAGGATCTCGTCGAAATTGCGCCCGGTGGTCATGGGATAGCTGAGTTGCAGCTTGATCTTCTTGTCGGGACCGACGACAAACACGGTGCGCACCGTGGCGTTGTCGGCGGGAGTGCGGCCTTCGCAGCTTTCGCCCACATCTCCGGGAAGCATGCCATAGAGTTTGGCGACTTTCAATTGCGGGTCGCCGATCATCGGATAATTCACCTTCGTGCCCTGCGTCTCTTCGATGTCCTTCTCCCACTTCTCATGGCTGGATACGGGATCGACACTCAGGCCGATGATTTTCACGTTGCGCTTGGCGAACTCTGGCTGCAGCTTGGCCATGTAGCCCAGTTCGGTGGTGCAGACGGGCGTGAAGTCCTTGGGATGCGAGAACAGAATTGCCCAGCCGTCGCCGATCCAGTCGTGGAAGTGGATTGTGCCCTGCGTAGTTTCGGCGGTGAAATCCGGCGCCGTGTCGTTGATTCTGGGAATGCTGTGGGTTTCGCTTATAGTCGCGGTCGTCATCGCTTTCTCCTCCTGAGATGATTGGTCCAATTATGTTGCAAGCCAGCCCACCCCGGCTCCCAGCAACAAGCGGATGAGAATGGAACCCACCCGCGTTGGCCGGGTGGGTGGGAAGAATTACGCTGCGTCCTTACCCACACGCCGGCATCAGGCGACAACAACACATCGCGCTGGCGGCGGAAAGGTAAGACATAGCAGCTAGGATAGGCGCGCTGCAGGGCGGTGTCAAACGGGAGCTTCAAAGTTTCAAGGTTTCAGGGTTCAAAGATCTGCGGTGAGAAACGTTGAAATCTATGTTCTCGAGCGTTCACTTTTATCCCCGATGACGGAAGAGTTAACGTTCGCATCGGAGGCAATGCAGTAGAGCTTATCCGTGGAGAAGTTTTTCTCTAAGCGACATGTCGGATGCTCCCGAAAATACTGATGTCGATTCGCTGTCCAGAAAGTCAATAGCCCGAATGCCTCATTAGCATCCGCGGCACTTTACAGCCATCCGGCTTCTGTTTACGATACCTTTCGCCTTCGACACTCTTCATATTGAGAAAAGCTTCTGTTGGTTCTTGCGAGCAGCATTTCCCGGCGCGCCAATGGATTGCGAAAGGCTGATGAAACCCAAGCGAACAATTTTGTGCGTGGATGACAACGAGCAATCGCTTTCCCACCGAAAAATCATGTTGGAAACCCGCGGCTACCGCGTGGCCAGCTTCACCCGCGGAGAGGATGGCTTGGCCCGCTTCCTCGAAGGCGGAGTCGACCTGGTGATCGCCGACATGGCGATGCCCGGATTGGACGGGCCCCATCTGATTGCCAAGATTAAGGATTTATCTCCCCAAACTCCTGCCATTCTTATTTCGAGCAAGGCCCGCATTTACGATCACGATTCCAAAGCAGATGTCTTCCTTGCCAAAGGAATGTATGCGCCCGCGGATTTGCTGGAGCGGGTGCGCTTGTTGCTGGTGCGAAAACGCGGGCCGAAGCGATTGCACCAGCGGCCGGCCGCATTGTCCAGGCATGTCGGGGTCGCATAAAGTCTCTCCACTGTCGTACGAAACTGACCCACGTAGGGGCGGGCGCATTTGGTCCGCTCCGGCGCGCGAAGCGAGGCCCTCCGGACGAATGCGTCCGGGGCTACGTACATAGAAGCGCGGTAGGCACCAGCCCTGTACGGCCCTTCGTGTAAGATTTAGCAGGCATGGCCGGAACATTCATCGAAGCCAAAGACCTGCGCAAGACTTATCACGTGGGCAAAATTGAAGTCGAGGCGCTGCGCGGGGTTTCATTCAGCGTGCAGAAGGGCGAATTTGTCAGCCTGGTCGGTCCGTCAGGCAGCGGCAAATCGACGCTCTTCTATCTACTCGGCGGCTTGACGCGTGCCACCAGCGGCAGCGTCGTGCTCGACGGCGACGATCTCGCCTCGCTCTCCGACGCCGAGCGCACCCGCATGCGCAAGCGCAAGATCGGATTCGTGTTCCAGAAATTCAATCTTCTGCCTACGCTCGACGCCCACTCCAATATTCTGATGGCACAAGAAATTGCCCGCAGCGGCAAGCCCGATCCGGCGCACTTCAACCGCATCACTGACCTGCTCGGATTGACCAGGCGCCTGCAGCATCGCCCCTCCGAACTCTCCGGAGGCGAGCAGCAAAGGGTGGCCCTGGCGCGCGCTCTCATTAACAAACCCGCGGTGGTGCTGGCCGACGAGCCGACCGGCAATCTCGATTCCAAGAACTCCGATGTCGTGCTGCAGATGCTGCGGCTCTCGAATAAGGAACTGGGGCAGACCGTGCTGATGATTACTCATAATCCCGCAGCGGCGGAATATGGCGACCGCATCATCCACATGCGGGATGGGCAGATTGTGAATCCCGAGGAAGATCCGCAGTGGGTGCGGCAGTAATCCCCGGTGAATCGCATTTCTGATTGATCTTGATCTCGCGGCAGCGGGTGCGGACGCCCGCCGGACGCCCGCCGGACGGCCGCCGGCGCTACAAACACCGCGCGATGTTATCCTACTAATTCGCAATCTTTTCAATGAGGGCTGTAATTCTTCATGGCTGATCCAACCGCTTCCCCCGACAATTTGCCAACCCCATCCAACGAAAGCGAACAATCCTTCGGCGATATTTTGTCGCAGTTTCAGAAGAGCCATTCGCGTAAGACCGAAGGCAGCCGGCAGCTGGAAGCCACGGTCATTGCGGTCACGGGCGAGGCCGTCTTTTTCGATATCGGATTCAAGTCGGAGGGAATTCTTCCGCTCTCAGCCCCGCAGGGCGAGACGCTCAAACCCGGCGACAAGGCCCTGGTCACGGTCAAGGGGCGCGATCTGGACGGCTACTACGAGCTCTCGCGTTTCAAAGTTGAGCGGCCGATGGATTGGTCGGCGCTGGAAAAAGCTTTTGCGGATAAGTCTCCCATCCTCGGCACGGTCACGGCCGTGGTCAAAGGCGGATTCAGCGTGGACGTGGGGGTGCGCGCATTTATGCCAGCCTCGCGCAGCGGCGTGCGGGAAGCGGCCGAGATGGAAAAGCTGGTGGGCCAGGAGATCCGCTGCCGCATCATCAAACTCGACGTCGCCGACGAAGACGTGGTCGTCGATCGGCGCGCTGTGGCGGAAGAAGAAGAACGCTCCGCCAAAGAGCGGCTCTACGGACAAATCAAAGAAGGCGATACCGTGGGCGGCACGGTGCGCAGCCTGACCGATTACGGAGCCTTCGTCGATCTGGGTGGCGTCGATGCTTTGCTGCACGTGGGAGACATTGCCTGGGGCCGCATCAACAAACCCGCAGACGTGCTCTCCGTCGGCCAGCAGATTGAAGTGAGAGTGCTCAAGCTAGCGCACGAAGGCGAGAAGAAGCGCATTTCGGTGGGAATGAAGCAACTGCAGCCGCATCCCTGGGACGCGGTCGCACAGAAATACAACGTAGGAGACCGCGTGCGCGGAACAGTCACGCGCCTGGTCGACTTTGGCGCCTTCGTCGAGATCGAAGCCGGGATTGAAGGGCTGATTCACATCTCCGAGATGTCGTGGACGCGCGGCAAACTGCGCAAGGCCAGCGACGTCGTTAAGGAAGGCGAGACCGTGGAAGCGGTAATTCTTGGTCTCAATGAAGGTGAGCGCAGAATGTCGCTGGGGCTGAAGCAGGCGCTGGGCGATCCCTGGGTCGATGTCCCGCAGCGCTTCCCGATCGGCTCTGAGGTCGAAGGACCCGTCACCAGCCTGACCAAGTTCGGCGCCTTCGTGCAGCTCTCGGAAGGCATTGAGGGCATGATTCACGTCAGCGAGATCAGCCCGGAAAAACGCATCAACCAGCCCGCGGACGTGCTGCGGGTCGGACAAGTCGTAAAGGCGCTGGTGATTGGGATCGATCCCGAAAAGCGGCAGATGAAGCTCAGCATGAAGCAGCTCGTGCCCACGGGCATTGACGAATACGTCGCAGAGCACAAAGAAGGAGATGTGGTCACCGGGCGCCTGATCGATGACGCCGGCAGCCGCGTCGAACTGGGCAACGGCATTCACGCCACCTGCAAGGGCAGCGCGGCGCGCGCGGCCGTGAATGAGAGTTCGATCGCCAGCAAGGCCGATCTCTCTTCGCTCAGCTCCATGCTGCAGGCGCGCTGGAAAAGCGGCTCAGTCACTCCTAAATCGGAACCGGCCCGTGCCGGACAGGTTCGCAGTTTCCGCATCACCCAGCTGGACCGCGCGGCCAAGAAGATCGTGGTCGAACTGACCTGAAAGCTGGCACAGCGGATCGCAAACTGCCGGTCCAAGACTTACGATTTGGCAGCGATTCTGCAACTACTGTAAAATCGTTTCTACCGAGCGGGAGTAACTCAGTGGTAGAGTGCGACCTTGCCAATTCCCTCATATCTAATCCTTTCAACAACTTAACTAGGCTACGGGGAACTGCCAAATCCTTGTAAATACACGGTAGACGTGTGCGTGAACGGGAAATTCGTGCGGGAGTGGTCATCAAATGCGAAGTCGCACTCTGGACTTTTTAAGCACATTTCGGTGCAATGACTTCCGCAGCCTTCTGCGACACGCGCAGTCGATGTTTGATTGCCCTCAAAATTGTGCTAAATGACTAAGAGTGCGAAATGGAAGAGTCGCACTTTGGCTTCGAGTAACTCCCGCAACTAAGCTAACGAGTCGAAAGTCGCACTCTAATCGATGAACCCTCAGGAAGACCTGTGACCCGTTCCTGAGACCCTCGCGAGAATTGTGGACGTTCTTTCGTCCGGCTCAACTTCGTTTTCGTTCGCCGCACGACAGGCGCATCCTTGTACTCTGGCAATGGCATTTGCTCAAGGGTTGTGCCAGCCTTCTTCTTTGCCCAATAGCCTCGTCCGGGGTGGGGTATTTTGAGTTTCCGACACACCTTTCCCAACCTGACATCGGAGATTCCGTATTTTCGCGACAGCTTGACGAGAGGCTGATTCCAGACCTCGTTGTACAGGTCTACGCGGTTCCAGCAAGCGCTGTTCAAGTCTGGGCTAGGTCGTGCGAGTGGAGCGAGGGACTCGGCAGTGGATGCTTTAGCTTCGGTTTCGTACCGTCCCGTTGAACGTTGGTTTCGCGGTGTTGATGGCTTCCCGCTCAAGAACGAACGCCCTAAATTCCGAATTTGGCGATAGAGCCGTTCCACGTCCGCTCCTGTTGTGCCTAGTTTTCGGGTGGCTGGGGTTGCCTTTTTGAGGAGTTCGCTTTCCACGTATTGAAGCAACTTTTTCTCTACACCGAGAAAGGTCTCGCTCTCTTTCAGCAGTTCAGCCGGAAGACTGAGTTTGTTGATTCCACGATCCTTTTCGACCTTGTTTGCTGCCGTGACGTAGCTGTCCCGAACGTCCCGGTTATTCCGCCAGTTTCGGGCTAGATGTACGCACGCCTCTATCGTTCCGGACTTCTGCGCAACGGAGAACGAGTCGAGGGATGACGGCACGTTCTTCTTGAAGGCGGACACCAAATCCGTTAGCAGCACGTGCTGCGCTAACCTTGCTCGCCAATTCGACAGGGATGCGCTCGCAGGTAGCTCGATGTCAAAGCTGATTTCGAAGAGCTTGCGCAGTTCCTTATCAGCTTCCTTTTTCTTAACCTCCTCGTCGTATTTGTCGCTGTTCAGGAACTCTAGGGCAACTTCCTGTGGGTTGGCCGTTCCAAAAATCAGGGCAAGCACCCCTGTCGAAATATCCTTGCCTTTTTCCGCCAAAGAGTTCAGGTCAGCGAGTGAAAGTTTCCGCGCTTCGACCTGCCGCTCAATCTCGACAACCTGATCCTCACCGAGGATCGGCTTCAAGGCATTCCGGGCGACGACCGACAGGCGCGTGTTGCAGGGTGGGGGCTGCTGACGTGGCTGCATGATTGCCCCGGCACAATCGAGTTCGATCAGGGCACTGTTCGTGTCGGTTTTCTCTAACGGAACATACACAACAAGTCTTGGCGGTTGGCTGTCGTTGAGAAGGTGATCGATCTCTTTTCGAAGTTTGAAGAAGCTGCCGTCGTATCGAGCAATGGTCGTATTCGGAATCGTCAATTCTCCGGCAGCCTCGCCGTAGGCCTGTTCGGGGTCATACCAAACGACCAACCCCTTGTCTTCGACCTGCTTCGCGATCAGTTGGAACAAATAATCAGTAACGACTGGCATTACCGTACCAACCCTTTCCGCCGAAGCTGCTTGCTGATGCTCGACCACTCATACTCTCCTTCGAGTAGTTCTTCCCAACGTTCCCCAGCCTCTTTCCACGGAACGAGTTCGTGTAGTGGAGCGATATTTAGGACGACTCCATCGTTTAGATCGGGTTCCAGATGTAGATTTGCGGCCCGCCGCAGTTTGTCCTCAAAGTCCCTCAGTTCGGAAATAAAGTCTTCCTCTTCTTCCAATTTCTGAGCGAGTCGCTTGGATTCCTTGCCTGTTTCAGCCGCACTGGCTTTTTGTTTGCGAATTGTTTCGAGACGATTAGTCTCAAGCCGAATCTTTGGTTCGACATAATTTATCAATGCCTTGAATAGTGTGTCCTTGCTAAGTCGGTGATAATAGACCCACAATGCGTAATTCTTTTTTGATGACTGTAGTAGCCAGTAGATCGGGGCTTTTCGCCGATTCTTGGAGTAGAGGGTCACGTGATCGTCCCAAAAGCCGCCCTTTGTGGGCTTTCGGAAATACTCCCGAAGTTCCTTGATCTTGAGGATTTGACAGATTTCCTTTTCGACAGCATCAGCAGTATTTTTCCAAACGACCTCAATCACGTCCCGTGCTCGCCTTACACAATCCTCTGCGTGGTCGAGGTCATCGACATATATCCCAGCCCAGTTGATGGACAGAGGATAAGTCGTAACCTCATCCTGCGAGGCCGGGAGACCGTGTGAGTTCTGCAACATTCCCGGCGAACAAACAGGCGGCCACGCAAACGGCTCAGGTAGATCGGGTGCGAACATCTCGCCCGCAAGATATCGGATTTCCCAGCGTCCCAAAAAAGCGCCAACAAAATAGGAGATGAGTCTTACAGTGGCATCATGCCCAATCTCTATTTGATTCAAGCCGCGCCACGACGGAAGAGCGCAGTCCTGAGGGTGTCTTTCAAAATCCCCCGCGATGTCAGCATTTTCACGCTCATTGAGGCTCGTGGATTTCAGAATTGCTTCAGAAATTTCTGAGCGATTACGATTGAGCCGCTCAGAATCGAGGTGGTGAGCTTCAGTCAACTGTCTGATCCGGTTGCTTATATCACCCTGAACTTCTCCGCTAAGCAGCCACGGTCGGATAAATAACGCAGCCTCTTCTGCGCCCGCACTCCATTTTCGCTTTATCTCGAAGCACTCTCGTGCGTCTGACTCTACGATTCGGCGGGATTCCTGATCAACATCAACGACTGGAACAGGCCGAATGTACACCCACGTCTTTTGCAAACCGCTTGTCAGTGCTAAGAAATACGATACGAGACTTGAGTTGAGATACCCAAGACAGAACCATACATCCTCGATTTTGTAAGGTATGAACCCCTGCCCCTCGTGGGTAAAAATATGCCCCGCAGGCATCAGTTGAGCGTTGTACCGCTCGTTGCGCTTTCCGGACGTTAGCCCGACGCGCCCATACACGTCTTCATCTTGAATAGCCCAACCATAGTTGCCTTTAAGATAGGGATACTGCTGGAGTATGTATTCCTTGACCTTGCGGCCATCATCCTCCCAATCAATGACAACGGAGTTTTCTCGAAAGAAGGGTGAATACTCACCTCCGTGGGCTAGTCGTCTCCACCGCGATAACGTTGAACTGAGCATCGGAACTTCCCATGCCAAACGGAAGAAGAACGCATGTGCAGCAGCCCCGCGGCAGCAACGGGCCAAAGTCGGTTCAAACGTCGGAGATTTCGAAAACAGATCGACCAAGCCCCACGACGCCCAGTACGCGATTGGCGCACTCGGAAGTGCGAACAACTGGCTCCGGCGGACGTAGTAGGTATCATCGTTCTCCTCTGTATGAAGGCAGGCGCTCAGGAGATGCTCCCCTTTTGCCTCGACGCCCACGCTGAGAAGGCGAAAGAAAGGGCCAAGGATGTTGGACGCTTGCCCTGTATAAGAACCCCGCTTTGCTAAAACAAAGGCCGCCGTCTCGACTTGAGCACCGTCGAGGACTTCCCATCCTAAATCGGCAAAGGCCATAATGCGCCCTAACCCCAGAATCAATTCTCGCCGGAACCACTCGAAATCGTGGTACATGACGAAGGTTCGAGCCGATATTAATCCGACAAAACCAGTGGGACACAGACTGAATGCTCGTTCAAGGAATACGCTATAAAGATTGTTCTTGGTTTTAGGATATTGATTATCCAAGTATGCTTCGATGGCCGGGGTGGGTTCACCGAAAGGCGGATTCATCAGGAGAACGTCGTATCGTTTTTGACAGAGATCAACGAAAGCAAACCCTCTCACGGCGTCTTCCGTGAAGAGCCGACGTTGAAGTAGCTTTCCGTTTTGAGCTTTTTCCGAGTAACGTCGAAGTGCTCGGATTGCCTCTTCTTCCCCCCTTTCAAAAAATTGGTCATCGGTGATGTCACTTAGGTCGAACAGTCGCTCCTGCACTGGTTTGCCTGATAGGCGATCCATCATCGCTTGAGTGAACAAAAGCGGTTGACCCTTGCGGTCAGTGGCTTTGGTCGTATCTTCTATCCACTGTTTCTTGGCTGTTGCGACCGTATCGTGAATTTCGTCCTCAATCTTCAGGAGGGTGCCCGCTTCTCCTGCCAATTTCATCTTGTTGAAGACCGCTTTTACTACTTGCCCCAAAACCTTAGGTTCGAGTCCTGTCACGAAATCATTGAGCATCTGCTCTTCGCCCGGCATGGGTTCAGCACAAACAAAGTTCGAGCGTGTAATTTGCGGTCGGTCTTTTTTCGCTCCGATCTCTTGATAAGTCCGCTGGCAACGGAGCCAGAGTGCAAAAGCAGCAATTTGGCTAGCCCTCAAGTCGATGTCGATGCCGTGCAAATTATTTGCGAGGATCAATCGCGGGACTTCACGTCGCAAGTTTTCAACCGTTGGATAGTCTTTCCGAAGTGCCACACCCAGTTCAGCGTCGTTATATGCTTCCTCGTAGATGGTGAGCAGTAGATCAAAGCAATAGAGCAAAAAGTGGCCGCTGCCACTAGCGGGATCGAGAATCCTCAGTTCACGGGGGTCTTTCTTCGGACGATGAGGGACAAAAACCGGATATTTAGGCAGTTCTTTCTGTGAAACCTTGTCATCTTGCCAATCAATTGCATTGCTTGGCGGCTCCTCCCCCTCTCTAAGAAAAATCTCGTTAGCACGGCGTACCAAGTATCGGCACTGATTAGACAGTTTGGTGTCACCCTTCCGCATCTCATACCACAGGCGGCCCAGTGTGTTGTCCGTTAAGAACTCAACGACATATCGAGGTGTGAAAAATTGGTTTCGAAACGCCAGTTCGTATGAATTCCGGGGAGCAGAGCTTTCTTTGCGAGCCTGATCGCGGAGTTCCTTCGGCGTGAAATATTGGTAGACCCACCCAATTGTCTCGTCCTGCGACCAGATTTTCGGCCATTCCTCTCGCAACTCGGACTCATCAGGGTTGATGCCCCCTCCGTTCAAGAGATCGAGCACCTCATTGAATGTCTTCTGACGAGGATAGAGGCGATTAGCCGAATCGTCGGGATTGAACAGAACGCCAATTTCATCGGAGAGCAACGCACCCAGCCAATTCAGAAAGTGCCTGTACGCGATGTCTTGCTGCCCGGTGTTGAAGAGGCGCTCGTCTTCGGGGTGGTCAGCCAAATAGAACTTCACACCATTTGAATTAACGCCTCGGCTCACGGCTTCTCACGCATGGCGAGGTCTACCAACAACGCGAGATACTTCTCGCGAATGATCCAAAGATCATTCGCAGCGTACTTGTGCTTCTGAGCCAGTTCGCCGATGTCGTAGTTCTTGGTATATGAATTAAGTGCGAGCAGAATTGTCGAAATGATCATGCCTATTACGGCACCGATCTTTCCAGCGCCAAAGACGGCACCAATGAATCCAGCCGTCGTAATTGCAGAAAGCACAATTTGCCAGATTCTAATGCGCCTTTGACGGCAAAGCAGAATGTCTGCGCATTTCTCATGCGTCTTGTGTGAATAGACCACCCGGCCATAGCATTCTCTCAATTGCCCTTCAAGGATTTTCCGGGACTCTGCTGTGTCGTCAATCTGGGAATGCTGTTCCAAAGACTTCTCTCCATTTTTGCTTAGCGGACCATTCGCGCTTAGGGTCGGCCGTCTCATGCTCTATCGCTTCCAAAGAAATGTTGTAGCAGCGTTTTGCCTTATACTGAAAAAGTCCTTTGCCATACACGTATTGCCCGCTGCCGGGAGCTTTCCAATATTCCTGATCTTCGTCCTGCTCCGACATCCATTTGAAAAAATCGCGGCACATGAAATCGTAGTATAGGTACGATTTTTCGCGATACGTATACGAGGAGCGCACGCCGCAGGTAGTGCCGAGCCATACGTTCGCGTAGCCTCTGCCCCAGTCGGCTGGCAGACGCGACGGGATCAGTCGAGGGCGTTTCGTGAGGATCAGGAAATCCAGATTCGCGCAGTCACGGATCACCTTCCATGCTTCTTCGCGCCATGCGTCGGCGTCCTGAATGAAGAAGTCGGTGAGGCTGGCGCAGAATACCCGAACGCGGCGTCCAAGCTCAGCCTGAAGTTCCGGGGCACGGGAGTTCCACTTGATGGGGTCGCGCCAAGTCTTAGTTCGCGTGACAGCGCCGAAGTCTCTGCCCATCCGCTTGCTCACGAGGAAGTCCGCGTAGCAGTGATCGCACTCGGCAGAGACGTGGGGGCAACAAACGCTTTATCGATGCCGATGTCGATGTCGGCATTTCCCATAGCAAGGTCAACAAACCGTTCTAACCGTTTTTCCTTTGGGGTACTTTTCCGTGACATTCCATCTAATCAAAACGCCGCTGTTGAATCGGCACAAGTAATCGGAAAAGTTCCCCCTAAATCAACAGCCCGACTTTGCCTCGTGGCTCCGTGACTCGAAAGCTATCGTTGATTATGACCAACAGGGGAGCCATGATTTTGGAACCATACGTAACAGCGGACGACATCGCAGAGCATCTGAAGATCACGCGCCGTCAGGTGCTCGAAATGACCCGCCGTGGACTCGTCCCGGCTCACCCGCTGGGAGTCGGCAAGTATCGCCGTGTCTGGCGCTACAAGATCAGCGAAGTGGAGAGCGCCATTGCCTCAGGAATTCGCAAACCTGCTTCGAACTCGAACAACGACAGCTTGGCTCCCGGTGCCAACGACGGTACAATGCGTCCCGGCAGTTCCCCTAGCCTGCGGAGGAAATCCAATGGCTAAGGGATGGTTTCGTAGAAAAGAAGGCAAAATGCTGTACTGCTGGTACAACGTTTTCGGCGATGAACGTGCGAAGACCTTAGGGCCAGAAACAATGACTGACGAGGAGGGCTGGGTCAAAGTCGGAGAGCTTGGCTTAGGTCAAAGGGTCGGCAAACCAGACCCAGCCAACGCCACTTTTGGTGAAGTGCTTAACCACTGGCTGGCTTACGGCAAGACGAAGACTGGCGAGGAAAAGGACGACAGCACGAAGCGAACGGAAGGAAGAAACGCTCGCAACTACCTTTCGCATTGGGCTGACCGCGTGGCGAAGGACATGCAACCGCTTGAAATCCAGCAGTGGCTGGACAAGCAAAGCTACGGCCTTCGTTCCAAGCTGCGGAACATGATGAGCGCAGTATTCAACCACGGTCAAAAGTGGGGTCTTATTCCTCGCGGCGAGGAATCCAACCCCATGAAGCTCGTATCTGCTCCCTGCAAATCGGATTTCGAAGCGGTGGAACTGAGCGGCACTGAAGCCGCTGCGGTGATCCACCATATATCCGACCCACTGGTGAAGGTGCTTGTGATTGTCGTTGCCATCACTGCGATGAGAATCAGCGAGGCGCTGGCGCTAACGTGGGACGCTGTTGACTGGATCAAGGGGAAAATCCGCATCCGGCGCAAGTGGAACGGCAAAGGGTACGGCCCCCCGAAATCCCGCATGAGCCGCAAGCCCGTGGAAATGACCAAGGGACTTGCGACCGTGCTGGAGGTCTGGCGGCAGGAAACCATGTTTGCTAAGGATGCTGATTTGCTCTTTCCGTCATATCGGAAAAAGGGCAAGCAGCCCCGGTTCGGCAGCATGATCGTCGAGGACTATATTCGTCCTGCGGCAATCGCTGCGGGGGTGTTGGAAGAACGGGACGGGATGTGTTATTACGATGGTGAAGCGGTCACCCGTTTCGGATTCCACAACCTTCGGCACGGGTTGGCAACTTGGCTGGCGGAACAGGGTACTGATCCGGCTGTGATCCAACGCATGTTGCGTCACAGCAGCAAGGAAATGACCATGCACTACATCCACGCGAAGGCACGCGAGGCTCAGGAGCAATACATCGCCGAGTTGGGAATCGTGCCGGAACAGCAAAACGGGAGCGCAGTGCGGGAGCAGTGAATTGGCAGTAATGCGCAAGTGCTGTAGAATGAGAGAACGAGCGGGAGTAACTCAGTGGTAGAGTGCGACCTTGCCAAGGTCGAAGTCGCGGGTTCAAATCCCGTCTCCCGCTCCAGATTTTCACCGATCCCCTCCGCCGGCCCATTGACAATCCCCGGCCTCTGAAGCAGAATACGCTGCACCAGTTGCTCGTCTGGCAATCCCCCAAAAGCAAGAACAGGTTGGCAACCTGCTGTCTTGTAGCAGGACTTGTCCATCCTTGTCCCAGAAACCAATAAACAAAAGCGCAAACCCAGGGAGACCCATGAACTTCGCGAAAGCTACATTCGTGTTCCTCATACTCGCCGCGATCGCTGCGGCGGTACCAGCGGCTGCGGCCGCTACCTGCAGCAACGCCAGCATCACAGGCGTTTACGGCACCATCTCCAGCGGCCTCAACGGAACGTCCCAACCCGCCGCCAGCATTACTCAAATCACCGCCGATGGAAACGGCAACGTCACCGGCACCCAAACCAAGAGCATTGACGGCACCATCGTGACCTACACTCTGACCGGCACGTATCAGATTGGAAGCAATTGCACGGGCACCGGCACGTGGACGAACCAGGACAGCGAGACCGAACACGACAACATCTACCTCAACAACGGAAACAAAGGCGCCTTTTTGATCCAGACCGATGCGGTTCACGTGCAGGCTGGATCTGCCGTCGCCCAGGGAACTGCGACTTGTACGGACCTGGGTGTCAAGCACAGCTACTCGATGGAGTTTGCCGGATTCACCTCCTCGGGCCAGTCGGCCATGGCCGGTGAGTTGGCCTTCAACGGAACCGGTTCGATTACGGGGACGGCGACGCTCAGCCTCGGAGGAACAATAGAAAATGCTCTTCACGTAACCGGCACATACAGCATTGGTTCGAACTGCATGGGCACCGCGCAGATCACGCCCAAGGGACTGCCGACGATCAATCTCGCGCTTATCGTCGTCAATTCTGGCAGAGAGATGTTGGCAGTTGAGACCGATTCCGGCACCATTGTTTCTGGAACGCTGCAGGAATAGTCGGCCTGCGCAAAACTGGTTCGGCTGGGAAGGCGGACATCAGTCCGCCTTCCTGATTCATGATTCGTGATTTTATGGCTCGTGGCGTCGCCTTCGGCGGCGTTCCGGGCAGTTGCGACGAGGTCGAAAACTTGTTAAGTTGTTGAAGGAAGAGGAACAGGGATCGGGCGACTTCATCGGATGCAGTGCGGCTGAGCCAGTTCCCAGTTCCAGACCATCGTTTTCGGCTTGCTCGTGCTCCGCAGATGGACCTATCCTACGGAACGCTGGCGTATTGAGCAGGGGCGCGGTACCCAAGTGGTAAGGGAGAGGTCTGCAAAACCTTTATGCGTCGGTTCGATTCCGACCCGCGCCTCCAATCCTTGCTGGCATCTTTCACCATAGAGATCCGGAGTCACAGAGGAAGAAAACCAATTCCCGGCTTTTTCTGCGCCTGTGGGCTTGTGCGGTGAAATGATCTACTTCTGCGGCTGCGAGCAATTGCTATCGGCTTGCCTTCCTGCGAAGCGCGCTTGAATCCACGCAATCTGATCTCTCACCGAATCTCCGAAGACACTCCCAGGGTCGGACTGAGGCATCCCTTCGAACTCGGCCCGGTCACCCTGCTTGCACATGCGAGCAATCGCTTCCGCGGTCGTATGAATCGCTGTCATAGAATCGATTTCGCTGCTGATCACCATCAGAGGCCGCTGGGCGGGCCTGTCCCCAAGCGTGCTGCGGCTGAAATAAAGTTTCACGAATTTGTTGTCCGCCCAGTCCGGCTTGAGCATTTCCCCAGGCGAGCGCTTCGATTCGATCATAGGTTCCACGCAGGATTGCTCCACCCGCGCATAGAACGCCATTCCTGGCTCCGTCAGTATTTGCTTGATATCGAATTCCGGATAATCACTCTTGATCCCGAACGCCAGAAAAAGAGGCAAGTCGTAAAAGGCTGGCGGAGTCGAAGCCCGATAGCGCTCCTGGGGATCTTCCAGCGAGGAGATGGCCAGGCTTCCCAGATAGTTTGGATCGCGAAGCTCTTCTTCCAACTCATCGACGGCAACCACGGCGGCACCTCCTTGCCCAATGCCGACCGCGACCCAGCGCGCATCCAGTCCGCCCACTGCCGCCCGCGCTGCCACGACCGAATAGATCACGTCGGTGGCATTGGACTGGGCATCGGCAAATGCATTACGGCCCTCCGCGCCTAATCCCGCATAATCGGTGGCCACAACCGCATAGCCCAATTTCACGTACATGGAGAGAAAGGGGCCGTGCTGGATGTTTTTGCTGAGCGAGGGAGCGCACTGGCGCGCCACGCCTTCTAAAGCATGCGCCCACGCGATTACAGGCCAGCCCTGCGCCGGCGGCTTGCTGTCTGGGTACAGAACCACCCCAGAAGCCGGAACGTCCTGACCGTTCGCAGAACGCGAGTGATAAAGGATGCGCGTGGCCAGCACTCCCTCGGCCAGGTCGTAGCGATCGAATTCCTGTGAGCGAATCAGGTCTCCCGGCTTGCCCGCAGCCAGGTTGGGAGTCTCGTAAAATTTGTTGATACGGAAGCGATAGAGATTCTGCCGCTCCGCTTGATTGCTAGCTTGGAAATGCTGCGCGGTCAGAACCGGAACAGTAGTAAGGAAGACACATCCCAGCCCCACCAGCAACGCGCCGACAGTCACTTGTTTCAACCTTCACGCCAGGTTTGTCGTTGGTGAGCCAGAAGTCTCAGGCCTTGTATGCCATCATCATGGCGAGGACGACCGGCAGATATAACACCGAGGCATGAACCACGTTCCGCGCCATCACCGTCGAGGTGGATTTCATCAGGTTGCCAACGTGGTAGAGCAGGTAGCAACCCGCCAGCAGAACGGTCAGCAAATAAACCGGGCCCCCGCGCCCCGCCAACGGCAGCACGGTGACCACAATGAGGATGACGGTAAAGCCAAAGATTTCGGCGCGTGTGAAGCGCGAATCCAGGTCAAAGCGAGGCAGCATCCGGTAGCCGGCGCGAGCATAGTCGTCGCGATACATCAAAGCGATGGCCAGGAAGTGCGGAAACTGCCATAGAAAGAGGATGCCGAACAAAAGCCAGGCATTCCGGTTGATGCCCGCCGAGGCCCCAGCCCAGCCAATCAAAGTCGGCATGGCCCCCGGAAACGCTCCCAGCAGCGTGCACAGCGGCGTCTTGCGTTTGAGCGGCGTGTAGATAAGGAGATACGACAGCAAAGTCGAAATCGCCAGCAGAGCGGCCAGCGCGTTGACCGCGACCGCGAGATAGAGCCCTCCGGCGATGCTCAGCAGCATGCCGAACCAGAACGCCTCGCTAGCCGTGAGCCTGCCCGCGGGCAAAGGTCGCGACGCCGTGCGCCGCATCTGCCCATCCCAAACCCGCTCGACCCACTGATTCAGGGTCGCGGTGCCGCTGGCCACGAGCAAAGTACCGACCAGCGTATTGACTAGTCCCACCACGTGAAAAGGACCACGCGAAGCCAGGTAATATCCCGCCGACGTGGTCATCAGGATCAGCAGATTTACTTCGGGCTTGGTCAGGGTGTAGTAATCCCGCAGCTTGGTGTGCATTCGTAAAGAAAGAGCATTCCCCATTACGTGCGTGGTCGCCATTTTACCAGTCCTGCCGGGAGTCACCGTTGTCGTCATCGCTTCGAACCTGTTTGTTCTTGCGCCGCAGCAGGAAAATCATCCCCACGGAGCCAAGCGTCGGAGGAATGACCAGGATCAGGATCCCGCTTTTCAGGGCCTGAATCATGCGCGAACCAGAGGAGGCTGCCTGCGTATAGCAGAGAGCGCAACTTTGCGAAAAAGCGGGCAATACAAATGCGCCCAGGCAGAGCACGCTAAGAATAATAAAGCCAATGCGCCCCGGCCGTGGCAACCATGCTGTTTTCACTGCGCTATCACTCCCGCCTTCGGCTGTGAGTACGGAGCCCCGGTGTCCATGCGATAGCTGTCTGTCCACCCATACTGCATGGCCAGCAGCACAAAACCCGTAAAGATTATCACGAACAATAGAAATCCGCGCTTCTCCGCCCACAAATGCATGAAAAACAGCAAGGCCAGACCAGCTTCGGCGACGGCCAGGAAAAGCATCCGCGCAAACATTGCCGTCCCGTCGAGATGGGTATAGGCGACAACGAACTGCAATGCCGCCAGGATCAGCAAGCAGACGTAGATCGCAACGTCTTTGGTCGCGCTATCGGTGTGTCGTGCCGCGGGTTCGGTTCCTTTTACAGCGGGTGCGTCCATAGCTCTTCTCTCCAAACGGGATCTAGTGACCCAAGTTCAAAAGGTACACAAACGGGACCACGAACATCCAGACTAGGTCGACAAAGTGCCAGTACAGACCGGTGACTTCCAGGTCGTCTGCATTGTAACGGCCGCCCTTGTAACGCAGTCCTACCACGATCAGCGCAATGACGCCCCCAGTGACGTGGGTCAGATGCAGCCCCGTGATGGAGAAAAAGGAAGCGCCGAACAGTCCTGTTCCCCACGGATTGTGAAACATGGTCATGCCTTCATCGATGAGATGTAACCATTCGCGAATGTGCAGCAGGGCGAAAAGGATGCCGCCTATGGCCGTAATCATCGTCCATAGAAAGGCTCTCCCTTTATCGCCCGCTTTGGCGGCACGCACCCCAAACAGCATGGTCAAGCTGCTGGTGAGCAGGATGAATGTCATGATGGCCACATTCGTAATGCTGTGGAATGGCCGGGGCCAGTTGGGAGTCCCGTTCCTCAGAAAACCATAGGCAACCAGGCATGCGGCAAAGGTAGCCGCATCGGCGATGATGAACAGCCATATCGCCATTTTCTTCGCCGGCACAGTAAACGGTGGCAGCCCGACCGTCATCCCCGGAGGGTGCGCATGTGCGTCCATGCTCAAACTGGCTTGGTTCACTGGGTCTCCTGTCGAATGCATTAAAGTTTCGCCCACAGCAACAGCAACAGATAGATCCACAAAACGTCCATGAAATGCCAATAGCGCGAGGTCGCGATCAGAGTGCTCCTGCGCAGCGAACGATTAGTGAATTTCCGGATAACGCGAAGCAGTCCGCCCAGTCCGCCCAGCACGTGCAGGGCATGGGCCGCCGTGATCACGTAAAAGAAGGAACTGCTGGGATTGGTCGCGAGAAACACTCCCTGCGCGCGCAGTTGCCCCCAGGCCACGTACTGCCCGGCCACAAAGGCCAGACCCAGCAGCAGAGTGGCATAAAGCCAGCGGCTCGCGCTCCCCGAGTGACCTTCCCGATTTCCCATAAAACTCGCCACTCGGCGGCGAGAGATCTCCATGGTGACGCTGCTGGCGATGAGCAGAATCGTGTTCAGATACAGAATCGAAGGCAGAGTGAGATGGCGCCAGTCCGCAGCGCCCCCCTTGCGCACCACCAACGCGCTGGTCAGCGCGGCAAAGCTCATGCTGATGGCAGCCAGCACCACCCAGATTCCGGCGTCGGCGGGAGCCGGCGCATATTCCTGCACCGCGCGCAGATTCCCATTCGCCGGAACCAGATTTCTCATCCCTCCGTTTCCCGCAGGAACAGACCCGCCTGGCCTCCGAGGTTCCTGGATTCTAGGCGGCTCGTGAACAGTGGTTGCCATGGTCTACAGCTCCCTTTTCCTTAGCGTGGCTTGCGGTTATGCCTCGTCCCGCACGGCTTCAATCTGCTCCGGCGAGTTCTGCATCACGTAATCGTCCGTCGCGCCCTCAATGCCATATTGATACGCATCATGGTAGACAACCGGAAGTTGGCCGCCAAAGTTATCGAAGGGAGGTGGACTGGTCGTGGCCCACTCCAGCGAAGTGGCTTGCCACGGATTATCGGGCGCTTTTTCGCCCCAAAAGCGGCTGTGAATCAAATTGTAGACGAAGACCAGTTGTGCAGCTCCCGTGAGTAGAGCCGCGACCGTGATGAACTTGTGAACCGGGATCAGCGGCTGCAGGTAATCGTCGGTGAAGGCTTGGTAGCGGCGCACGTTCGCGGCCAGCCCCAGATAGTGGAAGGGCATGAATATGCAATAGGCTCCGATAAACGTCAAGATGAAATGAATCTTGCCCAGAGTCTCGTTCATCATGCGCCCATACATTTTGGGGAACCAGAAGTACGTCCCGGCAAAAATTCCGAACATCGCCGACACCGCCATCACGAAATGGAAATGGCCAACCACGAAATAGGTTGCGTGCAGCATGATGTCCAGCGATGGCTGGGCCAGGAAGAAGCCGCTGATCCCGCCCGTGATGAACATCGAGATCATGCCCAAAGAGAACAGGGACGCGCTGTTGATGCGCAGCTTCGATCCGTACAGGCTTCCCAGCCAGATCAGCACGATGATCGTCGCTGGAATGGTGATGACGAGAGTGGGGAACGAGAAGGCGATCGAAGAAATCGGATTCATCCCGCTCACGAACATGTGATGTCCGTAGACCATGTAGCTGAGAACCGCGATCGCTCCCATGGAGTACACCAGCACGCGATGGCTCAGCAGAGGCCGCCTCAGGTTGGGCATCAGAATGTGCGAAACAATGCCCATCGCCGGCACAATCGCGATATAGACCTCAGGATGTCCGAAGAACCAGAACAAGTGCTGCCACAACAACGTGGACCCCCCGGAGTGTGGCTGCAATTGGTCGTTGATCACCAGATTCGAAGGCACGAAAAAGCTGGTCCCCGCCACATGATCGAGAATGAGCAGAATGCAGGCTGGCATCAGCACGGCAAAGGCTGTCAAGCCCATGATGGAGGTAATGAACCAAGCCCAACTGCTCAGCGGAAGACGCCACAGGCTCATCCCCCGGGTCCGCATGTTGAGCGTGGTCGTTATGAAGTTCAATGAGCCCAGCAACTGGCCGACGCAAAAGATAGCGATGGAGGACGCCCATAGGACCTCGCCCAGTCCTTGGCCAGGCCCGGCCACGGAACCGACGGCGCTCAGCGGCGCGTACTGCGTCCAGCCTGCCAGACTCGGTCCATCCCCCGCAAAGAACGACGCGACGAGCACGCAGAAAGCTACAAAGGTAACCCAGAACGACATCATGTTGAAGCGGGGGAAGGGCATGTCCTCGGCGCCCACCTGAATCGGCAAAAAGAAGTTGCCAAACGCGGCAAACGGCGCCGTGGTCAGCACAAAGAAGACCATAATCGTCCCGTGCATGGTCATCAGTTGCAGGTAATACTCCGGCGTCATCACGTCTCCCGGAGCGCCTGTGCTGGAAAGAAAGTGCAGCCCCGGAATGGCCAGGTTCGTCCATCCCAGATGCAGACGCATCACCCACGAAAGAACCATCCCCACGCACGCCGCCAGGAACGCCAACCCGTAGTACTGCTTGCCGATGACCTTGTGGTCCAGGCTGAAAACGTACTTCCGAATAAAACTCGTAGGCGCGTGATGCCCTGCCTGGGCGTGTGCTGACATATCGTGCATCGGTTCACCTCGAATGGGGAATGTCTCGGTCTGCGACGGCGCCACTCTATTGCAGTGCCGCTTCCTTCTTCAGCCAGTTGTCGTAGTCTTCCTGCGACATCACGTACAAATACGCCTTCATGCTGTAATGCCCCAACCCGCAAAGCTGGGTGCAGACAATTTCATACTTGCCGATCTTGTCTGCGGTGAAATGAATGGAGAGATCCAGGCCCGGAACAAAATCCTGATGCACCCGCAATTCCGGCACGAAGAATGAGTGCCCCACATCTTTGGAGTGCATCAACAGGTGAATCTCACGATTCACCGGCACCGCCATCTCGGCGGTCACGATATCGTCCTTGGCATCGGGATCATGGTCCAGGTCGAGGCCGAAGAAGTTCTGATTGGCATCGCTGATCAGGTCGGGATGAATGGCGCCAAACGTTCCGTCCGGTCCGGGGTAGCGGAAATAAAACGCGAATTGTCCCGCCTGCACTTGCACCGGCATGGCGTTGGCGGCGGGCGGCGTAAGATAGATGTTAGCCCAGGCCTTGGCCCCGAACGCGCCCAGCGCCAGGACTTCCGTTCCTACCAGCAGGAAAGCAGCGATCACCAGGCCCATCGCCCCACCGGGAAAATTTTTGATCTTTTCCCCGGGCTTTCTCTGGGAGAACTTCCAAATGAAGAATGCCAGCAGAACCTGCGAGGCCAGGAAGGAAAACCCCGCTTCTGCCATCGTCTCCGACATCTGCTCATCGATCGGGTGCCCGTGAGTCGAGATGTCCTGCGGCAGCCACCAGGTATGCCGAATGATGGGAATCGCTGAAATGATCGCAATGATGACGATGCTCACCGCAAGCAGCTTTGCCATGTCGCCCTCGAATGTGGAGCCTCTAGGTTCGGCCCTTCAGACTTGTTTCGAATTGTTCCCCCGCCCCCAAAAAGGCGACCCGACAACTCCGGATAACCCGCTGCTCTGCTGCAATCATCTACGGACTTGATGGCCAACGCGGCCTGGCGGAGAGTTGCATCAACCCACGGGTTGCAAGGGGGATTTACCAAACGACGCAATAGCACTCGCCTCGTCCTTTTGCACGTCGAAGACCGAGGACAGCCTCGTCATGTGCAGCAGATCATGCACACGCTTGTTGAGGTTAGCCAGCTTCAACTCGCCGCCCCGGTTCCGAATGGTGGTGTGAGTCTTCACCAATTCCCCCATACCAGAGCTGTCGACGTAGTTCACTTCGCCTAAATTCAGAACGATCTTCTTGTTCTCGTCGGCTAAATCGCGAACCAGGTCACGCAGCATTACGTTCCCCTCGCCCACAGTGATCCTGCCGCTGACGTCAATGACAATGACGTCTCCCACCTTACGGGTATTGGTTTGCATTTTGACCGGCGTCTTGCCCTGCAACCCGAGGCCGAGCCTGTCCAGTATGGCGCAGGCTGAGGCCGCGATCTCCCCCGATTCCGTCCGCACCACCACCAGCGAGCGGCCCTCCTTCAGCACTTCTCGGAAGAAAGTGGCGTCTTCCGAGCACTTTCCATCCGGCGTTGGCTGGGGAGCTCCGCCATCGCGGGCCGCTGCGGAACCGACCGCCACCCCCGCACCCGCGCCCGCAATCCCCAACAGCGCGGCTGCTCCGAACCCCAAGGCAAAGATTGTTCCGATGCCAGGCAGCAGTAACGTTGCAGCTACAACCCCGGCCGACATTCCGGCCGCCCCGCCCGCGAAGCCTCCCACGGTGGCGCCAAACTGCTTGGCCACCGTCTTGGCTTCAGTTTCGGAACGAGTCAGAAAAACGATGGCCTCGTCGGGCACTCCCTCCTGCAGCAGTTCTTTCACTGCTTCCTCGGCACGGTCGCGCGACGAAAATACGCCAATTGCAGTGTCCATAGTTCCCCCTCCAGTTGGATCGCTGTCTCGAAACACGCTCGGAACAGTATCCTCGCTACTTCGCCTTGAAGGTAAAGTCTGCTTTCGCTGGCGCGCCGGCGGCAACCGTTACTTTTTGCGTCTGGTTCCCATAGACTTCCTGCCATGCCGTGACCGTGTAGTTGCCCGGCGGCACGTTGTTAATGGTGTAGTTGCCGCTCGCATCCGTGGTCGCGTAAGGCCCTTTCACTACCGCGAACCAGCCGTGCATCCAGGGATGGATATTGCACTTCACTTCGATCATCTCCGGCGCCTTCCACTTTTTCTCAATGGGCGGAGCTCCCGGTGGTTGCGACTGATTCCACGGAATGTTCCCCGTCAGCGGGTTGGGCAGGGGATGAATGTTATGGGCGGTCTGGTCGCTCGTAATCACCTTGAAGGTCTCACCCACGTCCATCGCCAGCACGTGAGGCGTGTACTGGCAATTCTTCTGGTCGAACACCGGCACCGCGGTGGCGGGTGTCGTCAGCTCGCTCCCGCTGAGGCCCTCGGAAATATAGAGAACTACATTCTCCAGTCCATCCCCCGAGCCAACCACGACATTTTCCATCTTAGGGGTCGTGTTGGCATTGGCCTTCACGCAGTAAGGATCCTTCGACATGTCGATCCCCCGCATGTGCGGGGCCGTGCCCTCGAGCTTGACCGTTCCCGTGATTTTTCCCTCGGCTGCTGCACTGACTCTCTGATTCAGCATCAACCCGCCGCAACAGACTAGCGTCACGACCGTCAGTACCGCCGCGAGATTGTGTCGACTCTTCATAACTTTCTCCCTTGTGAACTGGACACTCCAACCCCGGCCTTGCTGCGGTCTTCCCTGCTACTGTCCTGGAGTTGCGTTGGGATTGACCGGCTTCAGATCAATCTGTTTCGCGATCGCCTTTGCCTTGCTGGGCTGCGCCATAAACGTGCGCAGATAGAACACTAGGTCCCAGGCCTCATCCGGCTTGATGTTGTCGGCAAATGAGGGCATCGGAGTTCCATCCAATCCGGTCATGAAAATCCGGTAGATATCGTTATCCGTGTCGCCGCACTTGGGCCGGGAACCATCGGTAAAGTTGAAGGGCGCAATCGGACGCCCCAAATCGTCTTGCAAGGTCGAGGCCGATGGCCCATTGGCCTCGCCGGTTACGCCGTGGCACTTCCAGCACTGCACGCGGGCAAACACCTCGCGGCCAGCTTTAATGCGGTCGGCAGTAACTTCCGGCTCGGGAGGAATGGTGATCGGCGTTCCCGGCTTTTCACTCACAAAACGCGGAGAGAAATGCTTCACGAACGCCACCAGATCGGCGCGCTGCTGCTTGGTGAACGTGTTCCATTGCGGCATGGCGGAGCGGTCCAAACCCCGGGCGATGGTGTCAAACAGGTCCTGATCGGTGGGCAGAGTTCCGGTTGGGGTGGAGCGGCATTTGAATATCCCCAACTGGAAATCGCGAGGCTTGGGCCACATCGGCGGGTCCAGCCACTGCGCCACTTCGCCATTCCCATCCCCGTGTTCCCCATGGCAACCGACGCAATAGCGGCGATAGTCATACTTCACGCGGCCGGAATTGGCGTGGCCGGTCATGTTTCCGATGTGGCTCTCCATGCCGGACCGGGTATCGATCTCGGTCATCGTGAGCTGTGCCGATGACGCGAGCGGGAAGGCGAAAAATACGATCACCCCCAGGCAAAGCGACCACAATTGCAGTCTCATTCGCATGTCGTCCCTCGCAAAGAAGTCAACCTCTAGAAATCAAAATCAAATCCGGTTAAGACTTCGCTGGTATTGATGTTCGTCGTCCCTATGCCCAAGACCGGCCCCGTGCCGTCCTGGTGCAGCCAGTTGTATTCGTTGTGCCAGGCGAATCCTGCCCGGGATGTCATGAAGGGGTTGTAGCGGAACCCCAGAGTGTAGGTGGAGATGTTGCCAAAATCGGACGCGGAAGGTGCTGCCGAGGTAGGTCCATTCGCCTGCCGCGACATCCGCACCGTCTCGTACCTCCCGAGAAAAATCAGCTGCGGGCTGTACACGTAGTGGGGCTCAAATAAGACGCCGTTCCAGGTCGGGGCCTGGGCTCCAACCGGCAGCACGCTCCCCGGCGCGTTGTTCGGAGCGCCCGCAACGTCGATGGGATCCCCGTAACCCTGACCAAACCAAGCGTTGTCCCAACCATGCTGCGTTACGACCGTCAGGTCTGCGTGCTCGCCGAAGTAGAACAATCCCACAAAGCCTTCGCGATGGAACGACTTGTTGCTGATCCCCGTGCCGCCTAATGGCGTGCCGCCGGAAGTCAGATAGTAGGTGGGAGCCTCTCCCACCATGGCATAACCGCCGATACGATCTACGCCGAGCTTTCCGGCATCGAACGCTTGGCTGAAAGTAAAGAAGCCGGTGTAGGCATTCCCGTAGGGCAGGCCGACATTTCCGTCCACGGAACTGAGCAGTGCCGCCGAATAGCGGGTCCGGTCATTGGCGGAGTGACCCATCAATTCGGCACCAAGTTGGTTATCTCCCATCTGTCCGAAGATGTTGCCATCGCCCACCGGAATAAAGTGATACAGCTGGTAAATACCTCCATTCCCGGTCAGCGTGAGGATGCGCTTCTCGGAAAGCAGATTATCCAGTTCGAACTTGCCCAACTTGAGATTCAACCAGGGACTGCCGAACAGGTTGTCGAGCCGGGCCATCACGGTTTCGAAGTGGAAAGCGCCAGTACTATCCGAGGACGGCAGAACATAGAACGAAATGTTCTTTTCCAGTGTCCCGCCGGTATGGAAATCCAGTCCGCTCAGGTCAAACCCAGAGGTTGTAACCCGCTGAATCGTGGTCCCCGTAATCGCACCCCCGGCATAAGTGTCGACCGGAACTTTGCCTGTGCTCACCCGGTGCCAGATGGGCGTGATACGGAACGTCACCGGCCAGTAGCCGGGATTCTGCCAGATCGGGGCGTCGCGATCGTTCATGATCTGGTAGCCGTTGTCTTTGAATTTCTGGCCAAAGTAATTGAGCATGGGCCAGTTCTCATGGCAGGCCGAACAGCGCAGCCCATATTTGCGCGCAAAGGCCGGAAGCGCATTGGCGCTTGGGCTCGCACTCAGGATTAGAAGGAAAACAACTAGGCCCGCGACTAGGAATTGCTGCCACCCACGCGAGGCACGGACGATCTGCAACGGCGTAGTTCGAAGCATACCGAATCCCTCAGGCAATCGGTTTTTGAAAACGCATTCCCACAAATGCGAAAAGGCAGAAAGCACGGTGTAGATCGATAAGTTGGGCGTCTGGAAACCCCTTCCGTCAGCCCGTGGCAGAAAAATCTAAATCGATTTTTCCTGCGAGGTCATACCACCGTACCGGAATCGGATGCTACTACGGTCGCGCGCACAATTTCAAGAGGGTTATAACCTTTTTTCTTACATTTTTTTTACAACGTAAAATTTTTATACAATCTGGGCTCTCGCTTCCCCCTTTGCTGTCGCATTTTCCAAAAAAGCCGCAACCGAGTTGACAGCGCGAGTCGAAGCTGAGAATCTGTGCCATAATGCGGACTTTGCTCCAACTTTTCCGCGAGAGCCCCCTTTCCCACGCGACCGGGGCGAAGGTCAGCTTCGCCTTGATCCTGCTGTTTTCAGCGCTCGCAGTCTCCGCCCGCGAAAAAAAAGGCGGGCGCTATGGCGCAGGCCTCATTGTGAACGTGCCCTTCCCCGAAGCCGAAGTCTCCCAGGCCGTTCAGGAAGTCGTGCAGAACGGAATCATCCGCGGCTCCAAGGAATACAACAAGGACCCCTACATCAGCGGGGCCACACCGGCCACTTCCACCCGCGCCTTTCCGGCATGGACTGAAGGCGGTGAGGTCTTCTACAAAGTTCGACTGAAAGCCCTTGACCCGCGGAACTTCAAGGACAGCAGCGATGTGGGAACCCTGACCGTTCGCTACGTAGTTCAGCCCCAGGGCGACAAGAACAGCGTCCTGCGTATCGACGCCGTTTTTGTCGAGGATTTCCGGCGCGTCTCCCACTCATCCGATGGATCGGTGGAGTCCGCGGAATTTAAAGACATTCGCGACCACCTCGACGCCATGGACGCGATGAAAGAGCAGACTGCCGAGGCGCTAAAAGAAAAAGAACAGCACGCCCAGCACGATGCCCAACTCGTGAGCGCGGCAGATGGATCGGCTGCAACCCCGCCAGTTCCGACCGTCGACGTCGCAGCAGCCGATAATCCCGTCACCAACAGTGATTCAAGCACATCGCCTCTTCCGCAAACCCCTGAAGAGCGCGTCCGCGATTTGAAGCGGCAAGTGGAACGCCTGGTCAAGGCGCCCGGCGCCCCGCTCAAGTCCGCGCCGTTTCACACCGCCACCACCTTGCAGGTTCTCACCGCGGGCACCGAGGTTCTTATCGTGATTACGACGCCCTACTGGCTCGGCGTCGAAACCCACGAAGGCCAACACGGATGGATTTTGCGGGACGAACTGGGGTTAGTCCCATGAGATCTCGTTGGACAATAGCCGCACGCACTGCCCTGGCACTGGCGTTTCTCGCCAGCGTTGCCCTGGCTGCGCAGGCGCAGACGAGTTCCAATGAGCGCTCGTTTCCACAATCGAAAGCCGTTCTCGAAAATGCGCTCAACGCGATGCAGAGCACCTTCGCAGGCCACTTGCCGGTTCTCGACGGATTCGCCAATCCCGGCCAACTTCCCCTCGAACGCTATTCGCGCGGATTTTATCAAGCAACCGTGCAGGTCGAGTCCACACCCTCTGGCGGCTCCCTGGCGCGGATCACCGTCAAGGTCACCGCTTGGTATTCCGATCCCGCGGGCGCACAATCGGGATACAAGCTGCTGACTTCCAACGGCCGCCTCGAAGCCGATCTCCTCGATCAATTGTCCGAACAGCTGGCCAGGAACACGCCGCCGGCTCAAACGCCCAAACCAAAACTGGCCGCAGTCTCGCATCCCGCCGAACCGCGACCCGTGTCGCGTCCCGCCGAAACCCGATCAGGATCCAAGCCCATCATTTCGGCGCCTGCCCCGGCGTTTCCCGACAATCCCCGCACCTTCTCGTCTTCGGTCACCGAAGGTCTGGCCAACCACGTCGAAACTCCGGCTCGGGCCAGTTCCGATAGCGCTCTGGAGACCGAAGCGGCCAATCTGGAAGAGATCCTCAAGAATCAGGCTCATCCCAAGAATCTGGTCGCGGTCAAGAAATCAGGAACGCCGGTCGTGTCCAAGCCCAGCCTCACTGCCAAACCTGAGTTCATGGCTTCCCAGCATGATGAATTCGAAATGCTCGGCTTCAACGCCGATTGGGTCCACGTGCGCATCTCCGGTCTCTCCCGCGGATGGATCTGGCGCAACAGCGTCGAAATGCCGGAAGGGATTCCCGATACGGCTACCGCGCCCCCCACGCCATTAGCCACCGCCTCCGACCTGTTTCGTGTGATCAACCAGGAAACCGCGCAATTTCCCGGTGATTGGGAACCGCTGCGCAGCAAGAACGTCCTGATCATCTCCGTGCAGCAAACCGATGACGCCAAGCAACCGGCTCCCAAAGAGCGGCTCGAATACGTAAAGTTTCTGCTGGAAAAAAACTACCCCGATCTAGCCCAGAAATCTCCCCCGTTGGCCGGACTGGTGGTCATCTTCGATTCCGTCGATGGCGGCATGATCGCCGCCACCCTGCCCGCCCTTCAGGAGTGGAAGGCCGGCACACTGTCCGACTCCGCCCTCTGGCACAAATGCTTCTTCGATCCTCCGGAAACCTTCGACTCCGCCGCTTCCGCAGGAAGTAAGTAGGCCTCAGTTCTCGATTCCCGTCCCCTGTTCCCAGTCTCAGTACTCCGAACTCCAAGCTCGCCACTCCGTACTCGGAGCTCTCTACTCAGAGCTATGTCGCTTCGTCTTTGAAAGGGCTCGGCTTCAGCCGAGCCGTTCAGGCCCGCCAGGAATGCGGGCTTTAGCCCCTGAGGTACGCGTCGGTTCTATCATTTCGCTCAAGTTCCGAGAGTCCTTACTGTAGACCTGAATCAATGCTTGACTTCCCCGCGGCTTTGCAGCAATATGGCGTTGTACGACATGTCGCCTGAGGCCATAATGGAGCAACTGCCCCTCACCGAACCCGTTCTGCTCATCCTGCTCAGCCTGGCCGACGAACCTCGCCACGGCTACTCGATTCTCAAAGACATTGAGCGCATGAGCGACGGACGCGTCTTGCTCAGCACGGGCACGCTTTACGGTGCCCTGCGCCGTCTGCTTGAAGACAAATGGATTGAACGCTTCGCCGAGCAGGAAAGTTCGCGCGGCCGCCAGGCCTATCGCTTGACCAGCCACGGCCGCCGCAACCTGCAGTTGGAGATCACCCGCATGAAGCATCTCACCCGCCTCGCCAGCCTGCGCGTGGCCACCAAGGAGAGCTGAGCGTGTTCACTCTTTATCGCAAGCTTCTCGTACTCTACCCCGCCCAACACCGCGAGCAGTTCGGCGAGGAGATGGCGGATGTCTTCCGTCAGGCGGAGCAGAGCCGAGTGGGTCTCATCGCGCGCGGCCGATTTTATCTCAAAGAACTCGCAGGCATTTTGCAGGGCATTCTGCGCGAACACTTGCGCATTCTCGTGGGCGGGGATGCCGCCCTCTCGCTTTACACCAGGAGGTTCACCATGCACAACGGATTCCGTTTTCCCAAGACCACCGCCGTTCTGATGACGGTCATTCTGGCGGGAGTCGTCCTCGCCATCCACAAGGGTGAGGTAATCGCGACCTCACTTCCGCCCTTCAGTCAACCCGTTACCCCGATTCATCCCGCACACTCCTATTTGCTACCGGGCGTTGTCGCCGGATTTCTTTTCTTTTACGCAGTGGGGCTTGCCGGATGGGTCATCTTGTTTGCGCTCCGCCGCTCCGGCGTTCACCGTCTCGATGAGATGTCCACCGAGCGCAAGTAGACGGCCCGTTGGCGCTTGGTTGCCAGGCCGCCTTGCCTGTAAACTCAGCATCGCCTGAGGAGCGCCCCGTCCATCATCATGAGTTGCAACCGACTCGCATCCGCCGTCATCCTCCTGATCTTCTTTGCCGCAGCTTCGCAGGCACAGAATCCTGTCAGCCCAGCCGCCGTCGACGACTACGTGAAGGCGGAGATGCAGCGCCAGCATATTCCCGGACTCTCGCTGCTGGTGGCGAAGAACGGCAAAACCGTGCAGGCCGAGGGATTCGGGCTCGCCAATGTGGAACTGCAAGTGCCGGTCAAGCCCGAGACCGTTTTTCAGTCGGGCTCCGTCGGCAAGCAATTCACCGCCACCGCCGTCCTGATGCTGGTCGAAGAGGGCAAGGTCAGCCTCAACGATCCCCTCACCAAATATTTCAAAGACGCTCCCGCGAGTTGGAAAGATGCCACCGTTCGCGAATTGCTCAGCCATACCGCAGGCTTTGGCGACTATCCGAAAAATTTTAATTTCCGCAAAGACTGGACCGAAGATGAATTGCTGAACCTGGTCGAGAGCATCCCTCTGGCCTATCCCCCGGGCACCAAGTGGGAATACAGCAATCTCGGCTTCCTGACCCTCGGCATTCTCATTCACCGCGTGACCGGCGAGTTCTACGGAGATTTTCTGCAGCAACGCATCTTTCACCCGCTGGGCATGACGTCCACCCGCATCATCAGCGAAGCCGACATCGTTCCCAACCGCGCTGCCGGATATCGGCTGGTCAAAGGCGAGTTGAAGAACCAGGAGTGGGTCGCACCTGCGATGAACACCACGGCGGATGGAAGCCTCTACTTCACCACCCTCGATTTGGCCAAATGGGATGCCGCCCTCTACACCGAAAAACTGCTCAAGCGATCCAGCCTGGATGAGATGTGGACAGTAGCGAAGCTAAAGAACGGCCAGCCCAACAAAGGTCACTACGGTTTCGGATGGTTCATCGATGAGCGCAACGGCCACCGCTGCATTCACCACGACGGATCGTGGCAGGGCTTCGAAACCGCGATTGACCGCTACGTCGACGACCAACTCACGGTGATTGCATTGACGAATTTGGCCGGCGCGCAACCAGGCAAGATCACCCAGCATGTCGCTGAAATGTATTTGAACGAAAAATAATTACGCCACGATTCGATCCGCTTCGCTCCGCCGTTCCAGAGTCATTCGCATTCCATACTTCGGACGCAAGGTGATCAGCGGCTCGGGTTCCACGCACTGTCCTGGCACCAATCTCAACTTCCATTTTTGCGCCAGCGTCGCGAGCAGCAACACTCCCTCCATCCACGCGAATGATTCGCCGATGCACTGGCGGAATCCGGCTCCGAAGGGAAAGTAAGTGAACTTCGCGCGCCGCGCCTTGGCTTCAGGCGTAAACCGCTCCGGATCAAACCGCAACGGATCGGGAAAAAATCGCGCATCGCGATGCGTGATGAACTGGCTGATCAGCACCGTAGTTTTGGCGGGCAGAAAAAATTCGCCCAGCTCAAAATCCTGCAGAGCATACCGCCCCATCGCCCACGCCGGCGGATACAGCCGCATCGACTCCGCCAGCACCATTTCCACATAACGCAATCGCGCCACATCTTCGAACCCCGGCTTCCGTCCCTGCAGTTCCCGATCGATCTCGTCGTGAAACCGCCGCTCGCAATCCGGATTCTGCGACAGCAGGTACCATGTCCACGACAGCGCATTGGCTACGGTTTCATAGCCGGCAAGAAAGATCGTGATCACCTGGTCCCGCAGCGACTGCTCCGCCGCGGCGCTATGGTCAGGCACACCAGCCAGCATCAGGTCAAGCAAGCTACCGCTATCAGAATGCTCCCGCCGATGCGCCTCGATCATGCGATACACAACCGAATCAATTCGCTTCCGCGCCTTCACGAAAGCGGCCAGCCCCGGAGGCCGCATGTGCACCAGCCACTCCGCCGCCGGCAGCATCACCAGAAAATTGTAGAGCTTCATGATGCCGTTGATCGCGTCCGCCAGCTCCTGGACCTCATCGCGCAGATCGGTCGCAAACAGCGTTTTGGCCACGATGTGCAGCGTCAGATGCATCATGTCGATGGCGATGTTTCGCGGCTCGCCGTCGCGCCAACGGTCGCGCATGCGCACAGCTTCATCCACCATCGTGCTCGCATATCCCGGCACGCGCTGGCGATGAAAGGCCGGTTGCGCCGCCTGTCGCTGCCAGCGATGCTGCGCTCCCTCCGCAGTAATCAATCCTTCACCCAACAGCATTTTCGTCCGCCGGACGGTGCGCTCCTTGATGAAGTTGTCGTTCTGCACCACCAGCACTTCGCGGATGTAGTCAGGATGGTTCAGAAAAACAATATGATTCCAGCCGATTTTGTAGTGCGCGATGTCGCCGTATTCCCGCGCGAGGTGCTGGAAAAGAAAAATAGGATTAGCGGGCCGAAATCGCCGCCACGCGAACCACAGCAGATTCCTCTGAAACCCAGGCGGGAAGCGGTATTCGCCCTTTCCCGGCGCGGACTGCCGCAATTCGTTTCCGGCCGCAGTTGCCATCGATCCAGTGTACCCCGGGGAGATCGCAGCGCCGGCATCTTCCTAGCTGTCGCGCCGGCATCTTGCCCGCGCCTCCGACCGAGAAAAAAAATCCCAAGAATTTCGCCGACCGAAAAGCGCGGCTATCGAGCCGCACTCGCCTTTTGCACTTGATCCAACTCCGCCAGCACTTCCTCACTGTGCTTCGCCGGATCCACATTCGTATAAACTTTCGCAATTTTTCCCGCAGGGTCAATGAGAAACGTATGTCGTGCCGCGAACTTCACGAACCCAAAATTCGTCAGCGATCCATATGCATCGGTGACTTTATGATCGGTATCGGCCAGCAGCTTGAAATTGAGGCCTTCTTTGCTACAGAACTTCTGATGCGACTCGACGCTGTCGAGGCTCACCCCCAGCACCACCGCGTTGCGCTCGGCGTACTTGGGTTGGTCCACCTGAAACTGGTGGGCTTCGCGCGTTCAACCCGGCGTCTGATCTTTCGCATAGAAATAAAGGACGACCCACTTCCCGCGATAGTCCCTCAAGCTGACCGGGCCCTCCTGCGAGGGCAACGTGAAATCCGGAGCCGTGCTGCCGGCTAAAGGAGTGCTCGACCGCGATAGCACCCGCGGCACGAACAGCACCGCAACAATCACCACCAGCACGAGCAGCACGATGCGTAGCATGGAGTCCTCCCGCGCCGCAACTCCGCGCGGCTCGATTCTAAATCAATGGTACCCGCGGCGAACCAGCAAGAACCCGCGCCTTTGAATTATGATGGAGTATTGCGCATTCCTCGACGGAGAAATCATTCGTGGCTCAGACGGAAACTGATGGCCTGGAAGTTTTAGAAACCAGGGAGTGGGTCGATTCCCTAGACTATGTGCTATCGCACGGCGGTCCCAACCGGGCCGGCCGCTTGCTGCAGCAGTTGGCATTGCACGCGCGGCGCGAAGCCGGCGTCAACCTGCCCTTCACCGCGACCACTCCCTACCAGAACACGATTCCGGCTCGCCAGCAGCCTCCCTTTCCCGGCAGCCAGGAGATGGAACGCCGCATCAAGAGCCTGGTTCGCTGGAACGCTCTGGCCATGGTCGTCCGCGCCAACAAGATTCAGGAAGGCATCGGCGGCCACATCTCGACTTTTGCTTCCGCCGCCACGCTGTACGAAGTTGCCTTCAATCATTTCTTTCGAGCCCAAACCGAGACTGGCGATCGCGATGTCGTCTACTTTCAGGGCCACGCCGCCCCCGGCATCTATGCTCGCGCCTATCTCGAAGGCCGCATTTCCAAAGAGAAGCTGCAGAATTTCCGCCGCGAACTCAAGCCCGGCGGCGGCCTGAGTTCTTATCCCCACCCCTGGCTCATGCCTGATTTCTGGGAGTTCCCTACCGTGTCCATGGGACTCGGCCCCATCCAGGCCATCTATCACGCGCGCTTCATCAAGTATCTGGAAAATCGCGGGCTCAAGCAGTCCACCGGCGGCAAGGTCTGGGCATTTCTCGGCGACGGCGAGATGGACGAACCGGAATCCCTGGGCTCCATCACGCTGGCGTCGCGCGAACGCCTCGACAACTTGATCTTCGTGGTCAATTGCAACCTGCAGCGGCTCGACGGCCCGGTGCGCGGCAACGGCAAAATCATTCAGGAGCTGGAAGCCATCTTCCGCGGCGCGGGCTGGAACGTCATTAAGTGCATCTGGGGCTCCGACTGGGACACGCTCATTCAAAACGACCGCGATGGCCTGCTGGTGCGGCGTTTGGGCGAAATCAGCGACGGGCAGTACCAGAAATACTTCGTCGAGAGCGGAGCCTATTTCCGCCAGAATCTTTTCGGCAGTGATCCCCGCCTGCTCAAGATGGTCGAGCACCTTTCCGACGATCAACTCGCGCGCATGCGCCTCGGCGGACACGATCCCATCAAGGTGCATGCCGCCTATCGCGCTGCGGTCGATCACACCGGCTCGCCCACCATCATTCTCGCCAAGACCATCAAAGGCTATGGCCTGGGCGAAGCGGGCGAAGGCAAGAACATCACCCACCAGCAGAAAAAACTAAACGAAGACGAGTTGGAGATGTTCCGCTCGCGTTTCGGCATTCCGATTCCTGACGATGAACTCCACGAGGCTCCTTTCTACCGCCCCTCCGACGACAGCGCCGAGCTCAAGTACATGCAGGCCCGCCGCGAGCAACTGGGCGGATACATGCCCACCCGCAAAGTGCGCGCCACTCCGCTCAAGCCCTTCCCCGCCGCTCATTTCGAAGAATTTCACAAAGGCACAGAGGGCCGCGAAGTTTCCACCACCATGGTCTTCGTGCGCCTGCTGGCCAAGCTGCTGCGTGATCCCGACCTCGGAAAATATATTGTCCCCATCGTTCCCGACGAAGCCCGCACCTTCGGCATGGAAGCGCTCTTCCGCCAAGTCGGCATTTATTCCAGCGTTGGCCAGAATTACGAACCGGTCGACATGGACACGCTGCTCTATTACAAAGAAGCCAAGAACGGCCAGATTCTTGAAGAAGGAATCACCGAGTCGGGATCGATGTGCTCACTCATCGCCGCCGGCACCGCCTATGCCAACCATGGCATCCCCACCATCCCCTTCTTTATTTATTACTCCATGTTCGGATTCCAGCGCATCGGCGACCTGATCTGGGCCGCGGCCGACATGCGCTGCCGCGGATTTCTCATCGGCGGCACTGCTGGCCGCACCACGCTCGCTGGCGAAGGCCTGCAGCACCAGGATGGCCACAGTCACGTGCTCGCTCTGCCCGTGCCCAACCTGCATGCCTACGACCCCGCGTTCGCCTACGAGATCGCGATCATCATTCAAGACGGCATCAAGCGTATGTACATCGATCAGGAATCGATTTTCTATTACCTGACCGTCACCAACGAGCCGCTTCCCATGCCGGAGATGCCGGCAGGCGAAAACATTCGCGAAGGCGTGTTGAAAGGCCTCTACCGCTTCAACACTTCAAGCAAGGCCGACGCCAAGCTGCGCGCGCAACTTCTGGGCAGCGGCACCATCATGTTCGAGGTGCTCAAGGCGCAGAAGATTTTGGAAGAAAAATATGGCGTCGCCGCCGACGTCTGGAGCGTCACAAGTTATAAGGAACTTTATCGCGACGCCAACGATAGCGAACGCTGGAACATGTTGCATCCCGGAGAAGCGGCCAAGGTCCCCTACGTGACCCAGACACTGAAAGATGCGCAAGGCCCCTTCATAGCGGCTTCTGACTACATGAAGGTGTTGCCCGAAAGTCTCAGCAAGTGGGTGCCGGGACAACTGGTTTCGCTGGGCACGGACGGTTTTGGCCGCAGCGAAAACCGCGCCGCGCTGCGCGATTTCTTTGAAGTCGACGCCAAGCATATTGTGCTGGCGACTCTGGGCGCTCTGGCGCGCGAGAAAAAAATCGCCACCGATGCGGTCAAGCGTGCAGTGCAGGAACTGGGGATCAATCCAGAAAAGGCGAATCCGGCGATCAGCTGAGTTTCGTGTCAGGGCGCGCCTTAAAGCGTGCCGTTACCATCATTGCTATGAATGGCGCCTTTAGGCGCTGGGGGGCAACATTACATTGTCGAGGACGACACGCAGTGATTGAATTCAAACTTCCCGAGCTGGGAGAAAACATCGAGCAGGGCGACCTGGTCCGCCTTATGGTCGCTCCGGGCGCCACCGTGAGCGCCGGCCAGTCGGTGATGGAACTCGAAACCGACAAGGCTGTAGTGGAAGTCCCTTCTTCGGTCAGCGGCACGGTGCAGGAGATCCGCGTCAAAGAAGGCGACAAGATCAAGGTCGGTCAGGTGATCTTCACCGTCGATGGCGCGGAAGCAAAATCCTCCGCCGCGAAATCTGCGCAGGCCGCCGTGGCCGCTGCCCCTGCGCCAGCTGCGCCCCGGCAACCGGCTCCTGTTCCGATGCCGCAAGCCGAACCGCCGCGCCTTGCGACGCCAACTGCCGCATCGGGTGCTCCGGCTGCGGCCGCTGGCGAATTCAAGCTTCCCGAACTCGGCGAGAATATTTCACAAGGCAACCTCGTCCGCCTGATGATTTCCCCCGGCACAAAAGTTTCCGAAGGTCAGCCGGTGATGGAACTCGAAACCGACAAAGCGGTCGTAGAAGTTCCATCCTCTGTCAGCGGCGTGGTCAAGGAAATCAAAGTCAAAGAAGGTGAGAAGATCAAAGTTGGACAGGTGATCTTCACTCTCGAAGGCGGAGCAAGCAACCCGCCTGCCATTGCCCGCCCCAGCACCGCTCCCGTCGAGCATGTATCCGGGCAGCACGGAGCGCGGCTCGCGTTTCAAGCGGCGATCCGCGCCGAAGGCAAAACCGAGGAGCAAGCGCTTCCTCCCGATCAGCCCGCCCAGCCTGGCGCACCGGCGTTCAGCATGCCGGTACAGTTGGGAAAAGTGGCGGGGACCGAGCACCGCCAGCCCGTGCCCGCGGCGCCTCACGTCCGGCGGCTCGCGCGCGAAGTCGGCGTGGATATTTACGAAGTAAAAGGATCCGGCCCCGGCGGACGCATCAGCGAAGAGGACGTCAAGGCCTATGCCAAGGCGTTGTTATCCGCGGCCACAGCGGCGGCCCAAGCTCCCCGCGCCGGGCACTTCGCCCAGCCGCAGCTCCCCGATTTCGCCAAGTGGGGAAAGATCGAACGCGTTTCCATGCGCGGGGTGCGTCGCAAGACTGCCGAGCATCTCGCCGAAGCCTGGAGCACGATTCCGCATGTGACGCAACACGATCGCGCCGACATCACTGAACTCGAGCAGCTGCGCGCCCGCTTCGCTCCCAAGGCCGAAGAAGCTGGCGGCAAGATGACGGTCACCGCCATCGCGCTCAAAGTTTGCGCCGCGGCCTTGAAAGTGTTTCCCCAATTTAATGCAAGTATCGATATCGACAAAGAAGAGATTGTCTACAAGCAGTACATCAACATTGGCGTCGCCGCTGATACCGATCGCGGCCTGCTCGTGCCGGTGATCCGCGACGTGGACAAGAAGAACATCGTCGAACTGGCGGTGGAGTTGTCGCAGTTATCGCGGAAAGCGCGCGAGAAAAAGCTTGCTCTGTCCGACTTGGAAGGCGGCACCTTCACCATCACCAATCTCGGCGGCATCGGCGGCGTCGGGTTTACGCCCATCGTGAACTATCCCGAGGTGGCGATTCTTGGCCTGTCGCGTTCGCGCATGGAACCGGAGTGGATCAACGGGAAGTTCGAGCCCCGCCTGATCCTTCCGCTCTCGCTCTCCTACGATCATCGCCTGATCGATGGAGCCGACGCAGCACGATTCCTGCGTTGGATCGCGGAAGCGTTCGAACAGCCGTTCCTGTTGTCGGTGCAAGGATAAGAAATGAACCACGAAGGTCACGAAGTTTCACGAAGGAAACCCGTAACGCACTTGAATCGGATTTCCTTCGTGTACCTTCGTGTCCTTTGTGGTTGAACGCCTTATGTCCGAAATCAATCTGAACATAGCAGTCATGGGCGCAGGTCCCGGCGGATACGCCGCAGCATTTTTGGCTGCCGATCTGGGCATGAGCGTCACGCTTATCGATCCCGAGATCAATCCCGGAGGCGTCTGCCTCTACCGCGGTTGCATTCCTTCCAAGGCATTGCTGCACGTCGCAAAACTGATTGAGGAATCGCATCAGGCCAAGAACTGGGGCATTGCATTTGCTGCACCGAAGATTGATCTGGCGCGCCTGCGCTCGTGGAAAGAGAGCGTTGTCACCAAGCTGACCGGTGGGCTCGGCATCCTGTCGAAGCAACGCAAGGTGCATTACCTGCAAGGCCGCGCCGCCTTCGAAAACTCAAACACGCTGCGGGTCACCAAAGCCGATGGCTCCGAGGAAACACTCAGCTTCGACCGCATCGTGATCGCGACCGGTTCGCGTCCGGCCATCGTTCCCACTCTCAAGCTCGACACGCCGCGCATGATGGACTCCACCGGCGCCCTGAATCTCGAAGACATTCCCGGCAGCTTGCTGGTCGTGGGCGGAGGCTACATCGGATTGGAACTGGGCTCGGTCTACGCTGCGCTGGGCACGCGAGTCACAGTCGTCGAGATGTTGCCGGGCTTGCTTCCCGGCGCGGACCGCGATTTAGTTCTCCCGCTGCACAAACGCCTGGAGAAGATGTTCGAGGGAATCCTGCTGAATACCACCGTCTGTTCTGTTAAAGACGAAGGCAACAGCATCCGCGCCATGTTTGAAGGCGCCGATGTCAAAGAGCGTGAAAAAGTTTTCGATCGCGTGCTGGTCTCGGTTGGCCGGAAACCGAACTCTGAGATTCCTGGCCTCGACAAGACGCGAGTGCACGTCGGCCAGCGCGGATTCATTCAGGTCAATAAGCAGTTGCAGACCGACGACCCGGCCATCTACGCGATTGGCGATGTGGTGGGCGAGCCCATGTTGGCCCACAAAGCGTCGCATGAAGGACGCACCGCCGTGGAAGCCATTGCCGGACACAAAGTGGCGTTCGAGCCCAACGCCATTCCCGCAGTCGTCTTCACCGATCCCGAGGTCGCCTGGTGCGGCCTGACGGAAACCCAGGCGCAAAAAGAAAATCGCGAGATCAAGGCCGCGAAATTCCCCTGGGCTGCATCGGGTCGCGCCATCACTCTCGATCGCCCCGAAGGCATGACCAAGCTGCTGATTGATCCGCACACGGAACGCGTGCTTGGCGTTGGGATTGTCGGCGTGGGCGCGGGCGAAATGATTGCCGAAGGCGTGCTCGCGATCGAGATGGCGGCGCTCGCCAAGGACGTGGCTCTGACCATTCATCCCCATCCCACGCTGTCGGAGACGGTGATGGAGTCTGCCGAAGTGTTCTTCGGAACCAGCACGGACATCTATCGTCCCAAGCGCGGATGAGTTCCAGAGCTCGTTCTGCGCGTCTGTGACCGCGCCGGTCCGATACAATGATCACTCATTGCCGCGCCGTCTGATCGCGCGCCCTCGCTCATTCAGCGGAGAGACCATGTCTGCTTTCCTGAAACTCAATCTTCTGTTCGTGCTGCTGGTGGCGGGCTGCGTTTGTTCCCCGGCGCAACTCCCTGGGTTGCAAGCCGCGCCGCCCGCCAGCACTGCCAACGCCGCGACCGACCCGCTGGGTCGCACTACTCCCTCGAATTCGATCCTGGGATTTCTCAAGGCGGCGCAAGCTGGCGACTACGACATAGCCGCGCAATATTTGCAGATGAGCGCAGCGCACCGCCAGAGTGAAGGCGCGCAGACGGCGCAAAAATTAAAATTCGTGCTCGATCATGCCTTCACCGGCAATCTCAGCCGCTACAACCAGCCCGACGGAACGCCGCAGGAAGGCGTTGCGCTGGGGCGGCAAAAGCTTGGCACCATGACCGCCGGCGATGTGGAAGCTGACCTGGAGCTGGTGCGCGTGTCGGACGCGAGCGCGGGCAAGATCTGGCTGATTTCCGCCGAGACCCTCGCCAAGATTCCAGAGCTCTACGACCAAGTCGAAGCGCGGCAAGTCGAGAGCAAGCTGCCAGACGTGCTGGTGAAAAACCAGTTTGCGGGAATGCCTCTGTGGCAGTGGATCGCGCTGCTGGTGGGAGTGCCGGTTGCGGCGGGGCTTGGATGGCTGTTTCTGGTCGTGTTGGAAGTGCCGCTGCGCTGGTGGGCGCGGCGGCATGGGCGGATCGACATCGCCACTTGGCGCACGGTTTCCGGGCCGGCTTGGATGCTGACCGGGACGCTCATTCATCGGGCGGGCTCCACATACCTTCGCCTGCCGTTGCTGCCCAAGCACTATTACTACCAGGTCACGTCGGTGGTATTCATTATGAGCGCCACATGGATCGCCTGGAGAGTGGTGCGCTGGTCGCTGCAGCGGGTACGGGTGCGCGCCCTCGCCCGCGGTCATGCCGGCACCGGTTCGCTGATGCTGCTGGGCGAGCGCATCGTGAAGGCGGTGATTTTCATAGCCGGCGGGCTGGCCGTGCTGGGCAATCTCGGATTCAACATGAAAACGGCGCTGGCTGGCCTTGGCATTGGCGGGCTGGCAATTGGCTTTGGCGCGCAGAAGACGATCGAGAATTTATTTGGCGGGGTCTCGGTGCTGGCCGATGAAGTGTTTCGTGTGGGAGATGTGTGCCGCTTTGGCGATCGCACGGGCGTGGTCGAGGACATCGGCTTGCGTTCGACGCGTATCCGGACTGAGGACCGGACGCTGGTGGCGATTCCTAACGGCACGGTGGCGACGATCAATTTGGAAAATTTCAGCCGGCGCGAGAAGATTCTTTTCAAGACCACGCTCGGGTTGCGTCCCGAGAGCAAGGCTGATCATGTGCGGTTCGTGCTCGCCGAAATACGCAAGCTGCTCTACAGCCATGCCAAGGTCGAGACGCAGACGGTGCGGGTGCGGCTCGCGGATATTGCGGGTAGTTCTCTGAGCATGGAGGTGTTCGCGTACATTCTGACACGGGATTTCAATGAGTACGTCGCGGTGCGCGAGGATTTGTTGCTGCGCATGATGGACGTGATGGAGGATACCGGTGGAGGACTGGCGCTGCCGTCACAAACACTTTATTTGAGCCGCGATGCTGGAGTAGAGAAAGAGAAGTCCGATGCGGCGGTGAAGAAGATTGCGGAGCTGCGCGAGGGGAAGGCGTTGCCCTTTCCTGATTTCCACCAGGATGAGATCTCGTCGTTCAAGGGAACGATTCAGTATCCGCCGAGCGAGTCGACGCTGCGCAAGGCGCAGGATGACGGAGCCAAGCGAGGCTAGTGGTGGGTTGGGGATGTTGGGCGGAGCTCGAAAGACGGTTTTAAAGGACTTAGCGAGCAAAAGTGTTCCTGCGGGAACACAAGTGCATTTTTGCAGAAGTGTTCCTGCAGGAACACTTTTTGGTACGAATCTGTACATACATTTTTGTGTTGATACAGGTTAAGTGCTTTGTTTTGTGAGGGCTGGCGGGCAGCAAAGCAGCGGCATCGAATCTGGAAAATCCGGAAATTTGAGCCGAAGACAGGCTCTCGAGCAAGTTATTGTTTTTAAAAGAGTTCCGGGGTGCCCCAGGTTTTTTCTGCGTTGGTCAGACAGGGCGAGCAGCACGTGCGCGGGCATAAACTTGGCCGCATAAATATCGATGGAGAAACAGCTTGCTTCAGAGGTACCCACCCTTCGCCAAAATTGGGGCGAAAGGATGGGGCAACCGCTTCGTTCGGAATACGGCGGGGCTAGGCCTTTCCGGTTCTCCGGTTGCGTGTCAGCCGCTGAAGCAATAAATGTGTAGGCCAATAGATGAGGAGCGGGACCAGAATCAGGTACCCGAGGAGATAGAGCCATCCTGGAACGGCGTGCTGCTGGTGGAAGAAGAGGCCGCGGGCCCAGTTCACGTCGTATTGGGGGCGCCAGAAATAGTTGATGGGGACGACGATCCACGCCATCACAGTTTGCAACTTCCATCCGCGCGGGTCGTATCCGAGGCGGTAGATTGCCCAAAGCAGGAGCGGGGGCATGGCGACGTGAAACAAGCTGAGCAGGCGGATGGCGAGGGAGAGATGCGGATCGAACATGTATTCGGTGCCGCCGATCAGATGGTGGCCCGTTAGAAGAGCGCCAGCCAGATCGATGCAGTAGAGTGTCTGGAACAGCAGCAATCCGCACGCAGCCCAAGAAAAGATCAGCGGACTCTCCAGCCAAAGGGCAATTCCGATGAGGACGTTTCCGATGTCGCAAAAGAAGAGGAAATTCTGCGCGCCGTATTGGCGCCAGTAGAGCGGCGCCCACACGATCAGCCAGACGGTCCAGGCGATCTTGAGCCAGAGGGGCAGGCGCATGGGGGGCATTGTACGCGGTCGGGTTAGGGGTCAGGGGGCAGGGGTCAGGGGTCAGGCGCTAGTGGTTAGGCGGTTAGTGGTCAGTGGACTGGCAACTGATGATTGACGACGATTCGCAACCACTGGCCACTGATCACTGGCCACTAGCCTCTGCCCCCTGCGTTGAATTACCTGCGTAACTTGCCGCCGCTTACCCCTGTACCTAGGATGGTTTTGTATGGGTTACACAGCTCTTCTCTTCTGCCCCGAGGAAAAAACCGCACGCACAGTGACCCAGGTCCTGAGCGAACTCGAGTTTACCGTCGAGGCCTGCAGCGAGCCATTCGCGGCAGTCAAGAAGCTGATGGGGCAACACTTCGACGCTGTGGTAGTGGACTGCGATAACGAGCAGAACGCGACCTTATTGTTTAAGAGCGCGCGGAATTCGGCGTCCAACCAGACGTCGCTGGCCGTGGCCGTAGTGGAAGGTCAGGCGGGGGTAGCAAAGGCGTTCCGCATCGGCGCCAACCTCGTCCTGACCAAACCCATCAATATCGAACAGGCGAAAGGCACGTTGCGGGTGGCGCGCGGACTGCTGCGCAAGAGCGAACCGGGAAAGACCGCGGCGTCGGCGGCAGCACCGGCGGCTGTGAGTCCTTTAGTTCCGAAAGCGATTCCTGAAGCAAAACCCAAGCCGGTTGAGCCAGCTACGCCAGTATTCGCAGCGCAACCAGCCGAGGTCCCGGCGGTGAAGCCTACGCCGGGGTGGTCTGCTAGCGCGGCGGCCAGTACAAAGCCTGCGGCTGCGGATGATGATCTGCTGGACATCGAGTTGGACAAGCCTGAGCTGGACAAACCGGAAGTAAAGCCAGCCCCAGGGACGCCAAACGTGGACGGGCCGATCCTGCCGTCAGAGATTTTTGCCGTTCGCGGCGAGAGCAAAGCCATCTTCGCCGGATCAGTTTCGATCACAGCGCCCGGCAGCGGTGCCGCGAGTGCGGCGGCGCCGGCGCGGGAAGAGAAAGCCCCCAATACTGAGATCCCAGTACGCAGAAAAGGTCAAAGCGTTTCCGAAAAAGCCGCTGTCAGCGATGATGATGACGTTCTCGAAGCCAGCAGCGGAACGGCTGCGCCGAGCGCGGTGGTGGGATTCACGCCATCGTTCACACTCGGGGGCGCGAGTGGCGAGAGTGAGTCGAGCGGCGGAAGCAAGAAGATCATCATTGGAATTGCCGCGGCGCTGGTGGTGGGCGCGGGATTGTATTTCGGGTGGTCGCGTTTTCAGGGCTCCGCAGAGCAGGCGACAAAGCCGCAGGCGCCTGTCTCCACGGCGGCGCCCAATACACAGCCTGCCGGGTTGAGCGCGCAAGCGCGGGCAGCGAAGCCTTCAGCCGCGCCGGTGACAGAAGCACCTGCCGGCCTGCCTCTGGCGAGCAAGGAGCAGGGCCGGGTCGATCAAAGCCCTGAAAATCAAGGTTCTCAAAATCAAGTTTCTGAAGATCGAGGCTCTAAAGTCGCCGCGGTGTCGCCTGCGGAGGCAACGCAATCTGCATCGGCTGCGGGCAAGGCCGGTAATGATGCCGCTAATGAAGATAATCCGGAAGCGGCGCCCTTGATGGTAAAGGGAGGCAAAGAGCCGGAGCAGAACAAGGTTGCAGCCGCGGACACACCCGCACCCAGCGTGGTGGGCCTGGCGCCAGCGGAAGCCGCGCCCCCGAACTTCGTAAAAACCGATGGAGCGTTTAAACCGACGCTGCAGAGGCTGAGTGTGTCGCAGGGAGTTTCGCAAGGCTTGCTAATCAAGAAAGTTCCGCCTTCGTACCCGCCGGTGGCGCAGCGCATGCGGATCGAGGGCCAGGTGGAGTTGCTGGCCACCATCTCCAAGGACGGGGACATTTCGCAGGTGAAAGTGCTGAGCGGCGACTCGCAGCTGACCAAGGCCGCGGCCACCGCGGTGAAGCAGTGGAAATACAAGCCGTATCTGCTGAACGGCGAGCCGGTCGAGATCCAGACGCAGATCACGGTCAATTTCAAGCTGCCGGAATAAGCGATCCCGGCAGTACTGCCCTCCATACAAATTCTTTATCCTTTATTTTTTATTTTTTTGCCGCCCCTTCGACTTCGCTCAGGGCTTGGCTCAGCGCAGGCTTCGCGGCTTCAGTGCGGGCCACGCTGGCAAACGCCGAGAGCACAAGGTCTCTCCATTCCGCTTCGCTCTGATCAGGACGACAGAGTTATGGGTCCGGAACGCCGGCCTCATTTCCGTTACGATGAACGGAACCGCCATCATCCACAAAAAACAAAGAAACCTGAAACACAGAGGGTACGGAGGAACACTGCGAGGGGCGTGCAGACCCGCGGGAGCTTTCGAGACAATGAGCCGGCAGGGATGGCTCCGGAGGCGAGGGCAAGATGCCCTCGCGACAGCCGGCGGGACGCCGGCGCTACCTCCTCACGGCTGCTGGCGCTACGGACTGCGGCATCAGTCGGGATGACGGGGTTGGATTGAGGGTAGGGATTCTTCGCTTTGCTCGGAATGACAATGCTTTGGCGACCGGAATGACGGGCTGTGGCGACAGCACACTGGGGTCTCGCCATTAGTGCGCGACGAGCCTTGGGTCGTTTGGCGTGAGCCTACTTGCCAGTGCTACTGGGGTTGCAGGACTTCGTCGATTGCGACTTTGCCGCCTTTGTCGGCGGTAACGACTTTGTGTACCGGGGCGTAGCCGTCCAGGGTTATGTCGATGACGTAGGTGCCGGGATCGACGGCGACTTCGACGGGAGTATCTTTTTCCACCATGTGCTGGTTGACCGCGACCTGTGCGCCCTTGGGCGTGGTGTGGATGCTGACGATACCCTGACCCTGGTTGCCCTTGCCGCCGAACAGGCGCGACATCTTGCCGACGGTGCGAATGCTGTCGGCGTTGCCGAGCGCGCGCAGAGTGGGCGAGAAATTGAAGGTCTGCCCCAGGGCGAACTGAGCGTTCATGGTCTCATCGAGATACCCCGGCTTGCGGACGAGAACGAGGTGCTGGCCTTTGCTGACGCTGACCTGGGCGGGAGTCTTCGCGCCCACATCCTTTCCGTCGACAAAGATGTTGGCTCCTGCCGGATCGCTTCTCACGATCAGCGTGGCCATCATTTGGGTGAGGCGGATGGTGGTGGTTGCCTTGCTGCCTGAGGCTACGTTGACCGTACGAGTGTCGGTGGAATAACCCGGCTTGCTGACAGAAATGGTGTGGGCACCGGGCTGGAGATTGCTCAAAGCCAGCGGAGTGACCCAGGAGGCATCACCCTGGCCGTCGAGCTGGACCAAGGCGCCCTGCGGAGTGGAATCAACGGTCAACTGGCCGGGAATGACGACTGGGGCGGCGGCTACCTTCTTTTTCGCGCTGCGGCCTCGGGAGCGGGCAACGGGCTCTTCCACGGGAGCGGCGGATTCCGCAGGCTCCGCGGGCTGAGTCGCGACGGGCTGACTGGGGGCTGGTGCGGCCGCTTGGGGCGCGGGCTGCGCGGGAGCCGACTGCGTATCCGCGGAGACCGGGTTACTGGCAGCGCCGGAATCGTCGTCGCTGCTCTGACTGTGAATGTAAATCGTGACCCCGATGCCAATGATGAGAATCAAGGCGGCCGCCACGGCGAGGGAATAGCCCAGCAGCTTGGGCGGTACACCTTTGATCTCTGTAATGGCTTTTTGCGCGACTTCGCGAGGCTGAATCTTGGGTTTTTCCGGAGCTCTGGGCGTGACGCGAAGAACGGGCGCGACCGGGCTCACGGGTGTCGCGAGTGGAACTTCGACCGGCGGCGGAGGCGGGGGCGGAATATAAACTTCCTTGAGCGGCGGCATTTCGGTCATTTCCGAAAAGCTGGTTGCAGCGCCGGCGGCCTGGCCACCTTCGGCCATCATGGGATCGACGGCAAACTTGGGAGCCTCGGGCGCGGCTGGCGGCGCGAAGGTGTCGACCTGCGGCTCATCGGCGACGGCCCATGACAGAGAGGCCGAGGGCTCGGAAGAAGATTGCAGGGAGGCATCGGGCAAATCGGTTGCGTCGTTGGATGTTTCGGAGGGAGCTGTGGGAAGCGCAGGGCTGCCACCAACACCGGCCGCAGCAGCGGCGGATTTCGGCGCGGCCATTCGAGATGTCTTCGCGGCAGTTTGCGCCGGGGCAGCCGGGGCCGCATGCACAACGGGCTTGGCCGGCGAAGTCACAGGCTTGGGCGGAGCGACCGGAGTCGCAGCTGCTGGTGATGCGGACTGGGCCGGCGACGAACCCACGAACTTGGACTGCACCGCGGCCCTGATCTGCGGCGGCGCCACCGTACCCTTGGGAGCTTCGGCCTTCCTGGCCGGCCGGGTTTCTTTGCAATTCTCCAGATCGTCAAGGAGTTGGCGGCCCGTCTGGTAGCGCTGGGCGGGATCCTTCGCCAGCGCCTTTATGATCAGGTCGCTGAGCAGGGGATGAATCTTGGCGTTGAGCTGGATGGGGGCGGCTGGAGTGCTCTCGAGAATGGACTGCCGGAGCGACTCAACGTCTTCGCCCTCAAATGCCTTGCGCTCAGTCACCATCTCGTAGAACATGGCGCCGAGGCTGAACAGATTGGAGCGTGCGTCCATGACTTCGCCGCGAATCTGCTCGGGAGACATGTAGTGCAGAACCGGGGAAACACCACCTACATGCTGCACGAAGTGGCCCACGCTGGAGACGCCAAAACTCAAAATCTTCACGGTGCCATCCCAGCCACACATGATCTTGGCGGGCTCCAGGCTGTAGTGAACGATGCCGTGTTCTCTGGCATGATCAAAGCCGCTGCATAACTGGCGGCCGATATCGAGCAAATCCCAGATGGAAAAGCCTTCCTGGCGTGCCAACATGGTGGCGATGCTGTTGCCCTGCACGTATTCCATAGGCACGCAGAACTGGCCATCGATTTCGCAGGCGCTGGTCACGCAGGTGATATTGGAACTGGTGAGAACTTTGACGCTTTCCACTTCTTTGAGCAGGGCGTCTTTCAAGGCGGCGGCACTCTCGCCGAAGGCGCTCAGCGGAATCGCCTTGAGAACGACGGTCTGTCCGGATTCGTCGTTGACCTTGTAGACGGTGGAGGTGGCAGACTTCGCCAGCTCACTGAGGATTTCGAATTGGCCGATTTTGGTGGACATTGCCTGGTAGCTCCAATCCATCTCCAATCCATCACACGAGCAGCGCGTCACAAAACAATCTGCTCGAAGCGGAGATTTTGGAGATGGAGCTAGAGAAAGAATATCGCCGGATAGTGCAGCTTTCGAGTTACGAAAGTAAGCGCGGGAAAGGGCGCGGGGCGGCGTTTTCGTTGTGATTTTGGATTTTAGAGTGGCGTCCGGAGTGGCGGCGCGGCCGGCAAGATGCCGGCGCTGGGATCACGACTCGTCGCTTCGCTCGTCGGGGCGGAAGAATGCCTCCGCCCCTACATGAGAGTCAACCGCCGTCATTGCGCGCTTCGCGCGCAACCCCGGAGGAATGCCTCCGGGGCTACGTGATTCGTGTGCAGCTTAGCTCGCGGTCGCTGCGAGAACGTAACTTTTCGGCCAACCTCGCGGTTGTAATTGTTATGTAGGTTTGGGGATGACATTTGTCATCCGGTTGCGATGACGATCTCCACTGGCGAGCGGGGAGGCATCGCGCAAAAATAAGAACCGTCATGGCCGGGCGGAAATCAAAGTGGTTGAAAATTGGCAAAACCACCGGCGAAACGGTTGTCGAGGCTGAGCCGCTTCGACTATGCTGGAGGGGCCCGGATTCATCCACTTCCTGCGTGCAGACCTCGTTTTTTCCTGGAGTGCACCGATGACGTTGACGCGATTCGTCACCAAGAACGCCTTCCGCAACAAGCGGCGCAGTACGCTGACGGTGTTGAGCATCGCTTTTTCCTTGCTCCTGCTCACACTGATGATGACGATCTGGCGAGGCTTTTATCTGGATCAGGGCGGCGCCGAGTCGGCGCAAAGGCTGGTGGTACGGCACCGGGTTTCGCTCACCTTCAGTCTGCCGGGCTACTACCGGGAGAAGATTCGCGCCATCCCCGGAGTGGTGGGGGTGGTGCCGGTGTCGTGGTTCGGAGGCATTTACAAGGACCAGAAGCCGGAAAACTTTTTTGGGCAGTTCGGCACGGACCCGGAGGAGTTTTTCAAGGTGTACCGAGACGCGACCATGCCGGAAGATCAAATCAAGGCGTGGCAGCGAGACCGGCAGGGCGTGATTGTGGACGACTCGCTGGCGCGGAAATATGGCTGGAAGCTGGGCGATCGCATAGTACTGCAGGGAACGATCTATCCCGTCAACCTGGAATTGAACATTCGGGGAATTTTTCACACGGACCCGGACAACAAGTCGGTCTATTTCAACACGAAATATGTTGAGGAATCGGTGGATTTCTTCAAAGGACAAGCGGGGACATTCAGCATTCTGGCGGCTTCACCTTCCGACGTGAGCAAAATCGCCAGCACCGTGGATGATATGTTCCGGAACTCGCCGCAACCAACGAAAACGGAGAGCGAAAAGGCGTTTGGGCTGGAATTTGTGGCGATGCTGGGCAACGTGAAGGCGTTCATTCTGAGCATTTGCTCAGCCGTGGTTTTCGCGACGTTATTGGTGTCGGCCAACACCATGGCGATGTCGATCCGCGAACGGACCCGCGAGGTCGCCGTGCTGAAGACTTTAGGGTTTACGCGGCGAGGGGTTTTGGGATTGTTCGTGAGCGAAGCGGTTGCCCTTGCGCTGGCGGGAGGCATGGTGGGGGCCAGCCTGGGATGGTTTTTGGTTTATGGGCTGACGCATTCTCCTCAGTTCTTCAGCTTCTTCCCGATGAAAGTAACCCCGGGAATCTGGGTGGTGGCTCTGCTGACTTCGGCTGTGGTGGGACTGGTTAGTTCGGCAATTCCTTCGTATCACGCATCGCAGATCAACATCGTGGATGGGCTTCGGCACATCGGGTGAAAATATGACGCTGGGCAGCTTCATTGTGCGCAACACGTTTCGCAACAAGCGGCGCAGCCTGCTGACCATGATCAGCATCAGCTTCTCGCTGCTGTTGCTGACGTTGCTGATCTGCATTTGGCGATCGTTCTATGTGGATCAGGTGTCGCCGGAGGCGTCGCGGCGATTGATCATCCGAGACCGGGTGTCGCTGGCGTTCTTCCTGCCGGCGTACTATCGCGACAAGATTCGCAGCGTGCCGGGGGTGACGGCGGTGGCTCCGCTGACTTGGTTCGGTGGGCGCTACATTGACGACCGGCCGGAACACTTCTTCGCGCAGCTGGGAACGGATCCGGATGAGTACCTGAAAGTGGCGTCGGATAAGATCGTTCCTCCGGATCAACTCAAAGCCTGGCAGCAGGACCGGGCGGGAGCGCTGGTGGACGTGACGTTGTGCGAGAAATATGGGTGGAAGATTGGGGATCGCATTCACCTGCAGGCAAACATTTTTCCTACCAATCTGGATTTGACGATTCGAGCGATTTATCATCGCGATCCGCCGCAGAACTCGTTGTATTTCAACACGAAATATCTGGAAGAAGCGGTGCCGTGGTTCAAGGGACAGGCCGGATGGTACACGGCGCAGATTGATTCCGCCGATCATGTGGCAGAGGCATCGAGAATCATCGATGACATGTTCCGCAATTCGCCGCTGCAGACGAAGACCGAGAGCGAGAAGGCGTTTCAACTGGGATTTGTGGCGTCGCTGGGCAACGTAAAGGCATTCATTCTGAGCATCTGTGGAGCGGTGGTGTTCACGATCATGCTGGTGTCGGCGAACACGATGGCGATGTCGGTGCGCAGCCGGACGCGCGAAGTCGCATTGCTGAAGACGCTTGGCTTCACGCGGCAAGGAGTGCTGGCGATTTTTGTAAGCGAATCGGTGGCGCTGGCGGTGGCGGGAGGGTTGCTCGGCATTGCGGTGGCCATCCCGGTGATCACTGGGATCACTCACCGCTTTATCGGACTCGGCATTCCCTTCAGTATGAAAGTCAACGGAATCACGGCGGGAATCTCGCTTGCGGTGGCGCTTGTTTTGGGAATCGTGAGCGGATATTTGCCGGCTTACCGGGCATCCCGCATGAATATTGTGGATGGGCTGCGACACATTGGGTAGAAAGAAGTTTGACTCCAGCCGCAAAAAGGCGCGGTTAGAAGCGGGCAGCCGCGAGCGGAGACATTGAACGGGATTCGGAAATTTCTATGGCGATACCGATCAGCTACAACATACGGAATTTGAAGCTTCGTAAAGGCCTGACGGTGATGACGGCGCTGGGAATCGCGCTGACCGTGACGACGGCAATCTTTCTGATGGCTCTGGTCGCGGGGCTGGACAAAGCATTCGTCAGCAGCGGCAGCCCGCTGAATGTGCTGGTCCTGCGCAAAGGATCGGAGGCGGAGTTGTCGGGAGGATTCGATGCATCTCTTTTCCCCACGCTGAGGACGCTGCCCGGAATCAAGACGGACAGCCACGGCGAGCCGATGGCATCGGGCGAGTGGGTGGTGGTGATCGTCCTACCCCGCAAGGATGGAACTGGCGAAGTGAATGTGACGGTGCGGGGCATGATGCCGGATGGGCTGGAGATGCGGCTGTTACCCGGGGCGGATGGGCAGCCCAGCGTCAAACTGGTGGAGGGGCGCTGGTTCCAGACGGGACAGCGCGAGGTGGTAGTGAGCAAGTCCATTCGTGACCGGTTCGCCCATGCGAATATTGGCGACCGCATGCAGTTTGGAAAGGGCTGGTGGAAAGTGGTGGGCGTGTTTGACGCCGGCGGATCGGCATATGAATCGGAAGTCTGGGGCGACGTGAATCAGATGGCGTCGGACTTCGACCGGCAGGGAGGCTTTGCCTCGGCCTATCTGCGGGCGACCGATCCTATCTCGGCCGCGGCCCTGAGCAAGCGTGTGAGTGACGATCAGCGCCTGAAACTCGACGGAATGCTGGAAACCGACTACTACGCCAAGCAAACCAGTTCAGGAACGCCCATCAAAGTGATTGGCTGGGTGGTGGGCATCATCATGGCGATTGGGTCGATTTTTGCGGCGATGAATACGATGTATGCGGCGGTAGCGTACCGGGGGCGGGAAATCGCGACCTTGCGAGTGATCGGATTCTCGCGGCCGGCGATCCTGACTTCGTTTGTGCTGGAGTCGCTGCTGCTGGCGTTGCTGGGGGCGCTGGTGGGTATTTTGCTGATGCTTCCGTTCAATGGAATGCAGACGGGGACGTCGAACGCGGTGACGTTCAGCGAGGTGGTGTTCGCGTTGCGGATTACTCCGCGAGTGGCTGGTTACGCAATTGTGTTCGCCCTGGTGATGGGATTTGTGGGCGGACTGGCGCCGGCCTGGCATGCGGCGCGGCAGAATATATTGAACGCGCTGCGAAGTTAAGCGCCGGCACTCCCGAAAGAACTATGGGAATTGATACGAGACACGATGATTTGCAGAGCCTGCGGATTGATCGCTCGCAGCGCGGCAACAGTGGCGGGGGCGAACCGCCGGCCTGGGCACGGCGGTATATCGTCGTCGGCGTCACGGTGGTGGTGGCGCTTGGCCTTTTGACGCTGGCTTACCGGGCATTTTCTTCCGCTACGCCGGAGGTGGAAGTGGTACGCGCATCGGCGCAGACGACTGGAGATGATCCCGGCGGGATCGTTCTCTCGGCGACCGGTTACATTGTGGCGCATCACACCATCAATGTGAACTCCAAGGTTACGGGACGGCTGGCGTGGATCGGGGTAGAAAAAGGCGACAAGGTGAAAGAAGGGCAAGTGCTGGTGCGGCTGGAAGACGAGGAGTTCCGCGCGGCGTACGAGCAAGCGAAGGGAGCGGTCGAGAATGCGCGGGCATATCTGGAAGAGTTGCAGCATGGATCGCGTCCGGAGGAGATTCAGGAGGCGCAGCACAATCTGGATGAAGCGCGGGCCACGCTGGTGAATGACAAGGTGACGCTGGACCGCACCAAAGAACTGGCGGCCGGGGGCGTGGATTCGCGGCAGCAACTGGACGACGCTACGGCAAAGTTTGAGTCGGACCAGGAGCGGGCCGACTCACTGCAGAAGGCGTTCGAGCTGGCAAAAATTGGACCGCGGCCCGAGGAGATCCTGCGCGCGCAGGGTGCGCTGACGCAGGCGCAAGGGCAACTGGATTATGCCAAGTCGCAGCTGGATGCGACCGTGATTCGCGCTCCTGTGACGGGGACAATTCTTGACCGCACCGCGGAAAAGGGCGAATTGATTACCGCGCAATTTGCCAGCGCTGCGGCGGGCGGGCCGCAGGGCTCGGTGGTATCGCTGGCAGATCTCAACGACCTGCAGGTGGAACTCGATATCGCACAGGCGGATTTTGCGCGACTGGGGCCGGCGCAAAAGGGGATCGTGACGACGGATGCGTATCCGGATAAACAGTATGACGGGCAGATCGCGCAGATTTCGCCGGAGGCCAACCGGCAGAAGGCGACGGTGCAGGTCAAAGTGCAGGTGCTGAATCCGGGGAAATATCCCAACATTCAACTGCGACCGGAGATGAACGCGACGGTGCGCTTTCTGGCGAACGAGGCGCCGAAGAACGCAAAGGGGCCGGCTGGGGTGTTCGTGCCGTCTACAGCGATCCGCGATGTGAACGGGAAGAAGATCGTGTTGATCGCGTTTGACGGCAAGGCGGTGGCGCGAGAGATTCATGTGACGAGCCAGCGGGCGGACGGGGCGCTAGTGGATGGCTTGGTGGGCGGCGAGAACGTGATCACCACTGCGCCTGCTACTTTGAAAGACGGGGATAAAATTAAAATTAAGGGGCAATCATGAGCACAGTTGCAGAACCGAATGTTGCCACGAGCACGAAAGTAGTGCAGGTTCGGGGCGTCAGCAAAATTTTCAAGCGCGATGCGTTTGAAGTGACGGCGCTGGACGATGTGTCGATCGACATCGCCAAGGGCGAGTTTCTGGCGCTGATGGGGCCCTCGGGGTCGGGCAAGACTACGTTGCTGAACATGATTGCGGCGATCGACCGGCCCACTGCGGGCGAACTGCTGGTGCAGGGGCAGGATATTTTCCGTTTCAGCGATGCGCAGATCGCGCGCTGGCGCAATGAGCACATCGGGTACGTCTTTCAGACATTCAATCTGATTCCGGTGCTGACTGCGTTTGAGAACGTGGAATTGCCGTTATTGTTGACCAAGTTGAACGCGCAGCAGCGGCGGGAGCACGTGATGACGGCGCTGAAGCTGGTGGGGCTGGAGGATCGGGTTCACCATTTGCCCAAGCAACTCTCGGGTGGACAGGAGCAGCGTGTGGCCATTGCGCGGGCCATTGTCAGCGATCCGACATTATTGCTGGCAGATGAACCGACCGGGGATTTGGACAGCCATTCAGCGACGGAGGTCCTGGAGATTTTGAAACGGCTGAACGAGGACTTTCATAAGACGATCGTGATGGTGACGCATGATCCGCACGCGGCGTCGTACGCGCACGTGACCCGGCATTTGGAGAAGGGGATGTTGTTGCCGCCGGGGTAGCTTGGATTGGGTTCCACCCGCTACGGCTCTCCACAAAGCCGATAGCAGTCAGTGGTCAGCGGGCAGTTATAGCAGTGAGAAGCAATCGAGAGAGTACAGTGCTTCTTCCCTCAGGGGCCAAGGCTCAGGTTTTTGGCTTCTCCAGACGGCACGGCTAAAGCCGTGCCCTTCTTAAAAACCATTTGTGAGACGGCTGCCAGCTTCTGAGTCCTGATCACTCATCACTGATCACCGACCACTAGCCCCGATCTTGCGACGAGCAGCCGTTTTAGGCGATGCTGCGGGACAGGGTTGAATCTGGTGCGGGGGCTGCAGGGACATCGGCGAGCCAGCGCCAGGCTCTGCGGCCGTTTGCCAGCACGGCTTCAGCCTCGCCGTAATCTACGAGGCGGTTGAGGACGGTAGTGACCGAGGCCATGGGATCTTTGTGGCGAGCCAGCAATTCCGGCATCCTGGCCTGGAAGTAGTCGCAAATGTCGCGGGAATTCAGGGCGCGGCCAGATTCCATCAAGATCATGCGGCAGGCTTTGGTAAAGCCCGGTTGCCGGCCGCTGCTCTTGCGATCGACCAACTCCAACAGTTCATCATTCAGCACGGCGTCGCCGAACAAGTTGGCGAGCCCGGAGATCGTCTGCTTGACGGTGCCGATGCGCTTCATAATTTCCGCGCGCTGCTGCAGAAGCTGACGCAATTCGGCATGCGCCTGCCGTATCACTTCCTGCACGTGGGTTAGGTCATATCTCTCAATCGGAGTGAGCGAACCAGTCGTGTTCTGTGCGTTTCCCATACATTCCCCCAAAGTGTTTCGCCGAGCGAAGGCGCTGTGCAGGGGCAGCGCTGATGAACCCGGTTTCTTTTGAAGACCTCCCAACCGACCAGAGACGACCCTGTTCAACATGTGATACGCATCGGGCTGCGGCAGGGTTCCATGGATTTGTGTACGGTGGCGGAGTCCCCAAAGTACAGTTGGTTAGACGAAGCAGTTTCGAATTGGTTAACGAAAAAAGGAAACTACGGCGTGTCGGCAGACAATTCATGTCGCTTCCAATCGCGGGCAGGAGCCCACGGCAATCAGCAAATGAGTGGAACGCAGGGATTCCTCGCTACCGTCGGAATGACAATACCCGCAAACCCCGGCGACTCTTGGTTGCCGGTTTATTGGAGGAAAATGACCAACAGCCTGCCATCGGAGTGGTAGGAGTCGCCAGTGGCATTTTTGGCTTCCTGTACGGGATTGGGGGGCAAGTAGTAGGCTTCGGATTTCGCCTGGCTGGCCTTCTGCAGGCTGCTGCCGATATTGTCGCGTTCGCCGTCGACAGCGGGATCGATCTTGTGAGTCACGCTGTTGTTGCGCTGATCTTTGGCGAAACCAATGTCGTGGGTGCCCGCACCGACCCAGACCTCCTGCCCGTCCCAGGTAAAGGGAGCTTTCCAGAGGCGGAAATGATGGCGGCTGGCGACCATGGCAATGGGTTCGGCCATTTCGTAGCCGAAATCCTGCTTTCGCCCGAAGAGATACAAGGTGCTCATCGGCATGGCCAGATAATCCTTGCTGTCGGAGGCCTGCCTGACGGCATTGAAGACCGCAGTGGTGTTGTCGGTATCGGCGATGTGCCAGGTGGCAGCGTCCAGAGCGGACTGCATGTCTTTTTGCGAGCCGACGATGACGAAGTTGATCATGTCTCCGAGATGGTTCAACTGATCGTTGACGCGGCGCGGCAGAGTATCCAGTTTCCTGCGGAGATCGGCATCCAGCGGGCGGTCGGAGATGGTCAGCGGGGCTGCGGAAGTTGCTGAGGAAGAGCTGGCATTGGCGCCGCCCGGTTCCGGCTTCAGACCAAATTGGCCGGTCATGAAAATTCCCATGGCATTGCTGAGCTGAGATTTGAGCTGCGCTCCGCGAGTTTGATTGGCGTTGTTGGCGGAGGTAGCCTTCTGCACGGTCACGGTCAGGCCGCCCTGGCACAGCGGCACTCCAGTTGAATTCATTCCCAGGAAGAGATGAGAAGGGTCGTTGATGTGCAAATCGGTGCCGTTCCCTATCAGGACAGGAACCGCATCCAGCGCATGCAGGCGAGCGATGAGCGCACCGGCAGGAGCGCTGGGCAGCGGGAAGTCAGAGCGGGATGCCGTGCTGGGGAATCCTTCCGGGGAACAGACTGGCAAGCTGGAATCCGCGTGCTCAGAGGGGATGGAGGCAGCTGAAATCTTGAGGACATCCCCTGCTTGCAGATCGAGACCGGTGTCAGTCCATCCCGGGGCAGGCGAAATCTGGAATTGAAGCGGCGCATTGGGATTGGATTGAGCGGACAAGGCGGCGGCCGAAAGAATGAAACTTGCGAGGAAGACCTGAGGTCTGAACATGAGGATCCCTGGGATCGATGAAGATAATTATCTTCTAATTATCGCCTTGTCTGGCGAGTTCGGGTGGGTCGGTGACCTGTGGCCACGAATTTGAGAAGGTGGTTGAAAGATTCCTTTCCCGCCGTTTTCCGCAGCGCCTGGAGCGCTAGTCATTTTGCTGCACTTACGGCGCGCCTGAAGCCGCGCCCTTTCAAGCCCGGGGGAAATTCGTGTTTTCAGCAGGCTGATGGGACATCTCGCGCTCTTTCCCGGCGGCTTCCAAAGTGGAACTAAACTCCTGCGCGCCGGATTCCGATGGTAACTGGTGATGGAGAGAGTCCAGTGTTAACCGCTGCAAAAACTGCCGTGGCCCCGGTGCGGGTTTTGCTGGTCGGGGACAAGGAAGAGGACTTCTTTCTAATACGCGAGATTCTAGAACGCAATCGCAGCATGCTGACGGCGGATCTCGATCATGCCGCATCGCTCGAGGAAGCGAAAGACAAACTGCAAAAAAGGCCTTACGACCTGGCGCTATTCGAGCACGGAACTGGGGACGCCGAGGCGGTGCAACTGGTGGCGGAACTGCATCAGGCGGGCACCTCGGTGGCATTCATTCTGCTGACGGAGGGCGCGGATGAGAAGACGGTAGCCGAGATCATCGAAGCCGATACGTGGAACTGCGTGGCGAGATCGCAGATCGATGGAGCTACGTTGATCCGGACGATCCATAACACGCTGGCCTTGCATTCGCTGCAGAAGGAACGGCAAGCGGTAGAACACACACTGCGGAAACTATCGCGGGCGGTCGAGCAATCGCCGGATACGGTGGTGGTCACCGACCGCAACGGGATCATCGAATACGTGAATCCCGCCTTCGAAGCCCTGACCGGATACAAGAGCGACGAAGTGTGCGGAAAGACGTGCCGGATTCTGAAATCCGGCGAACAAGGTCCGGAAATTTATCAGGAATTGTGGAAGACGATTCTGGCGGGCAATGTATTCCGAGGAATACTGGTCAACCGGAAGAAGAATGGGGAACTGTATTACGTGGAGGAAGGCATCTGCCCGGTGCGGGATGGTAGCGGGCAGATTACGCACTTCATCGGGCATGGACGCGATCTGACCGACCGGCTGCGACTGGAAGCGCAACTCTTGCAAGCGCAGAAGATGGATGCAGTGGGGCGGCTGGCAGGGGGCGTGGCCCACGATTTCAATAATCTGCTCACGATCATTACCAGCTACTCGGAACTGGCGCTGGATGAGGTTCCGGAAAAGAGTTCGCTGGAGAACAAGATTCAGGAAATTTTGTTGGCGGCGCGAAGAGCCGCGGAATTAACCCGGCAATTGCTGGCCTTCAGCCGGAAACAACCGCAGGCGTTGCGGGTGGTCGAGCTCAATAGGGTGATCGGGGACATTGCGAAAACCCTGCCCCGGCTGATCGGGGAGGACATCGAGTTCACTTACGTTGCCGGCGAAGGAGTGGGGCGGGTGCGAGTCGACCCGCTGCACATCGAACAAATTCTCATGAACCTGGCGGCCAACGCGCGCGATGCCATGCCGCAGGGCGGCCGGCTGCGGATTGAGACCTCGAACATACATCTCGACAGCGAGTACGTGCAAGCCAAGCCGGCCGTGATCCCGCTGGGACGTTATGCGCTCATCACGGTCAGCGACGATGGCACGGGAATTCCGCGCGAAACTCTGCCCCACATTTTTGAGCCGTTCTATACGACCAAGCCGTCGGGCAAGGGCACGGGGCTAGGACTGGCGACCGTCTACGGGATCGTCAAGCAGAACAAGGGCTACATCTGGGTGTACAGCGAAACGGGGTCGGGCACGGTGTTTAAGATCTATCTGCCTTGCGTGACCGAGCGGAGCCGCACGCATGAGACCCGTCCTGGGGATACCGCCAACCTGGCGCGGGGCACAGAAACCCTGCTGGTGGTCGAAGATGAAGGGGCGGTGAGGCGAGCGAGCGCGGAATTTCTGCGGCAACAGGGCTATACCGTGCTGGAGGCGAAAGACGGCTTGGAAGCGCTGGAAATCGCGGGCAAACACGGTGCGGGGATCGATTTGCTGGTCACTGACGTAGTGATGCCCAACCTGAGCGGAGGCGAACTGGCCAGGGAACTGAGACAACTCCGGCCCAGCATGAAGTTCTTATTTGTGTCTGGATACGCGGGAAAGACCGTGCTGGATCACAAAGTGGTCGATGTCAGCACGAATTTTCTGCAGAAACCCTACACCTTGAAACAATTCAGCCAGAAGATACGCTCGGCGTTGAACGGGCACGAGGCCAGCGGCTCTTAGCGCAGCGATCCCATCGCAGCTGGCAACGACGAGGCATGGGGACTAGGTATAATGACTGGCGGTCCCGGTCTGCTCCATGGTTTCAGGCGCAAGCGCTGCGCTGTATTCATCCACTCTTCCGATGCATCCAGCTACCATCGTAGCCAGCGTTCTCGTTCTCATTCTTCTCGGTTCGCTGGTTTATTCGGTGCTGCAGATGGTGGCGGCAAAGAGATATCTGGCGGTTCATCCGGCAACTCTGAGATCGGCTGAGCCGATCAGCATTCTGAAGCCGCTGGCGGGGCTGGATTTAGACCTGGAGTCGAACCTGCGCACGTTCTTCGAACAGGACTACCCGGAGTTCGAGATTCTATTTGCGGTGCGCAACGAAAAGGATCCGGCTGCGGAAGTAGTGGCGCGTCTGCAGCATGAATATCCAAAGGCCCGCTCGCGCTTATTAGTAACGGGAGAGCCTCCGTATCCGAATGCGAAGGTCTTCAGCCTCGACCGCATGCTATCGGCTGCGGCCAACGACCTGGTAGTGATGAGCGACAGCGATATTCGGGTGACGCCGGAGTTGTTGTGCACGGTCGCGGCCGAATTTCAGGACCAGCACCTTGGGGTGGCGACATGTCCTTACCGCGCGGTGGCCGGACGGAGCTTTTGGTCCCGGCTGGAGGCTACGGGGATGAACACCGACTTTTGGGGGAGCGCTCTGGTGGCCCGGATGATCGAAGGAATGCGCTTTGCGGTCGGGCCAACGATCGTGGCGCGGCGCCGCGTGCTGGAAGCGATCGGGGGATTTGACCGGGTGAAGGATTATCTGGCGGAAGACTTTGTCATCGGGAAGTTTGCCGCGGAGCAGGGCCACGGAGTAATTCTCTCTTCTTACGTGATCGAGCACCACATTGGGGACGCCACGATGGCGGAGAATTTCGCGCACCGGCTGCGCTGGGCACGCAGCACGCGACGTTCGCGCCCCGCGGGGTACATTGGGCAACTGTTCACGATGCCTTTGCCACTGGCCTTGCTGGTGTGCGGGTTGGCGCCTGGATGGTGGCCGGTGTTGCCGCTCACACTGGTCGTGCGCGGGCTGGCGGCGTACATGGTTTCGTGGCGGGTTTTGCAGGTGCGGATCAACTGGCTGTGGTTGCCGCTGGAAGACGTGTTGGGATTCTGCGTCTGGCTGGCGGGGTTCATTGGGAATACGATTACGTGGCGCGGGAGGCGATACCGGCTGTTCGCCGACGGTCGGTTTGAGTTGATTCCGTCGTAAGGACCGCCTGATTTAAGACCGCTGCCCCGATGTAAAGAGAGGATTATGCCATCCCTGGGGGACTCGCGCCATTGTTTCCAACCTACCCAGCGCTGAAGCGCTGGGCTAAATTGTTTCGCCGCCCTGCGGCTTTTTATGAGGCAGGCGAATCAGCATGCCGTTTTTCAATTGAAAGCGGTCACCGCGCCAGGTGACGGTGTTTCCGGCAAAACTCACAGTCCACACGGCGGCGGCGATCAGGTCGCGCAGCGGCAATAGCCAGAGTTGGCTGAGGGTTTGCTGGTCGTGCAGAACCGCCGTACCCATTAGGAGGGCCACGCCAGCCCGCAAGAGCAGCATCGCTCCTAGGACGGCCCAGGACCAGGGCGCGGCGCGCGCTGAAATCAACGCGAGCAATGCCCACATGATTCCGAAAGTGGAGATCAGGCCGATGTATCCTGTGCGGCGAGCATCGCGGATGCCGCGAAACCAGCGCAGCTGGTGATCGAGGAACTCCCGCAGATCATAGGCAGGAAGATGGGTTTCGACTACCACGCCGGAGAGCACAACTTTTTTGTTCTGCCCGGAAATGCGGCGGCCCAGTTCGTAATCGTCAGCGAGGAAATCAACCAGGGCTTTGAATCCGCCGATCTGCTCGAGATCCCTACGGCGGAATGCCAGAGTGGAACCCAGCGCAAAATGCAGACCGTGCTCCAGCCGTTGCGCGACCAGCACACCGGCACAAAAATCGGTGCTGATGCCGAGCGCTTCCAAGCGGGAGCCGACAGTTGCGGCTGCAATTCCGCGATACAAACACGTGACCATCCCGACTTGGTTGTCGGAGAATGGCGCGATGATGCGGCGAAGATAATCGCGCTCCACCCGGATATCACTGTCATTGATGAGAAAAAAATCGTAGCGCGCAGCCCGAGCCATCTGCTCAAGATTGCTGACTTTCACGTTGGGGCCGAGAATTTCCGGGCAGACTAGCAACCGGATTTTGCGTTGAGGAAATTCGCGCTGCAACCGTTCGACGCTGGCGACGGCGGGATCCAGGGGATGGCTCACTCCGAAAATAATTTCGTACTCGGGATAGTCCTGGAGGCAATGGCTGCGGAAGCTCTCGTAGATATGGGGGTCGGTTCCCTTGAGAGGTTTCAGAATCGAGATGGGAGGCAAGACCGCGATGGAACGGGAGTCCGCGCCTGCTCTACGAGAGCGCAGAAAAGCGGCGGCGCACCAGCAGCCAATGAAGTAGTAGATGGCGCTGGAAACGCAACCTGCGACGGCGACGATCTGGAGAGCTACAGCTATGGTGTGAATCATGCGCGAGCGCAGGCTATCTATTCATACCGCAGCGACTCAATGGGATCGAGATTGGCCGCCTTCCACGCCGGATAGATGCCAAAAATCAACCCGACCGCGGCGGCAGAACTGAAACCAAACGTGACCCAGAATATGGACATGCGTGCGGGCAGGGAGGGCCAGACGGCGGGAATAGCCCAAACCAGAATGGCTCCCGCGAGGATGCCCATGATTCCGCCGACAGCCGTGAGCAGGATCGCTTCCAGCGAGAATTGCAGCAGGATATCTTGGCGGCGCGCGCCCACGGCCTTGCGCACCCCGATCTCGCGGGTACGCTCGGTTACGCTGACCAGCATGATATTCATTACGCCGACCCCACCGACGATCAATCCTACGCTGGAAATGGCAAACATTCCGATAAACAGGCCGCCGGTAACCTGGTTCCAAACCTCGAAGAGTGAATCGGTAGTGAAGATGGCGAAGTTGTCGGGCTTGTCGAAAGGAACCTTTCGTCTGCGCCGCAGCATCTCGCGGATTTCGTCCTCGGCTTTTGGCACATCATCGTGAGAAGTAGCTTTGACGACGATCCAGTGCTGCTTCAGCTCGGGATGCAACATTTTGAAGGTTCGGAGCGGGAAAACGACGCGATTGTCAGCCGGATCCTTTCCGCGATTGAACACCGACTGGATCTTGCCCACGGTACCGATGACCTGAAACAGCCGCCCCTCGATGGCGACTTCTTTGCCGAGGGGGTCTTCGTTCCCAAACAGTTCTTCGGCAGTGTCATGGTAGAGGACAACCACCGGAGAGCGATGCTCGTCGTCGAATTCACTGAACCATCGGCCGCTGGAGATGGGCAAATCCATGACATCGAGCATGGAGGGCGTGTTTCCTTCGAGCATGGTATTTTTGGCCTTGCGGCCCTGATATTTGACGGCGTAGGTGCCGCTGCCGATTTCCGGACGAAATAAGCGAATCATGGCGGCCACGGCCCGGACATGGGGCAGGTCGCGAAGCGCGTCGGCGTCCTCGGCGGTCAGATCCTTGCGGGCCCGCATCTCTTCCGACATACGCCCGAAGGTGAAGGGCTCCAGATGAAAGACGAATATATCGTTGGCGCCCACGGTGGCGAAGCGATCGCGCACGTTGTCGTCGAGCCCGCGGCCGATCGACGACACGCCGATCACGACCGCGACTCCAATGATGATTCCCAGCACCGTCAATCCCGAACGCATCTTATTGGTGCGGATGGCTTCGGTTGCCATCTGAACGATTTCGCCGAATTCGCTTTTGGACATCATTGGAACGGCTTTCGCTTTGCGGCTGGCAGCTTCCGGCCTGGTTGGTGGAAGCCGAGCCCTCAGCTTCCATCGCGAACCTTAACGTCGCAAGCAGATTTGCCAGAACTGATGGCGATGCGATGAGTCAGAACGCGGGCTCGCTCATTCGTAGCGCAGCGACTCAATGGGATCGAGATTCGCTGCCTTCCAGGCCGGATAAATGCCAAAAATCAGGCCCACGCCGGCCGCCGAGCCGAACCCGAACAAGACCCAGAACGTCGACATGCGCGCGGGCAGGGAAGGCCACACCATGGGAATCACCCAGACGACCAGGCCGCCCGCGAGAATGCCGATCACGCCTCCGACCGCGGTCAGCATAATCGCTTCGAGCGAAAACTGCAGCAGGATGTCGCGCTTGCGGGCGCCGATCGCTTTGCGGACGCCGATCTCGCGGGTGCGCTCGGTCACGCTGACCAGCATGATGTTCATGACGCCAACGCCGCCGACCACCAGTCCGACGCTGGAGATCGCGAACATTCCGACGAATAAAGCGCCTGTCAGCTGGTTCCAAAAGTCGGAAATCGAATCCGAAGTCATGATGGCAAAATTGTCGGGCTTGTCGAAAGGAACTTTTCGCCTGCGCCGCAGCAGTTCACGAATCTCGTCCATGGCTTTCGGCATATCATCGTGGGAAGTGGCCTTGACGCTGATTACGTGCTGCTTCATCTCGGGATGGAGGGTCTTGAAGGTACGCAAGGGCATGATGACGCGATTGTCATTGGGATCTTTACCGCCGCCGAACACCGACTTGATCTTTTCCACGGTGCCAATGACCTGGAACAGGCGGCCTTCGATGTTGATCTCTTTGCCCAGCGGGTCCTGGTCGCCGAACAGTTCGTGCTGGGTGTCGTAGCAAACGACCACGACGGGCGACCTGTGCTCATCGTCGAAATCGGAGAACCATCGGCCGCTGGAGATGGGCAGGTCAAAAACATCCTTGGCCGACGCCATGTCGCCTTCGAGGATGGTGTTCTTGACCTTCTTGTCCTGGTATTTGACCGAGTAACTACCGACACCGAGTTCGGGGCGAAAGAGGCGAAGGCCTGCCGATACGGCTTTCACATGAGGAAGATCTGCCATCGCCTGGGCATCTTCGTAGGTCAGTTCCTTTCGCGTACGCATCTCGTCGGTCATGCGACCGAAGGTGAAGAAGTCCAAGTGGAAGACGAAGATGACGTTCGACCCGATGCTGGCCACGAGGTCGCGGACGTTGTTATCGAGGCCGCGTCCAATGGAGGAGACGCCGATGACCACGGCAACGCCAATGACAATTCCGAGGACGGTCAAACCCGAACGCAGCTTGTTGCCGCGAATGGTGTCGACGGCCATCTGGACGATTTCGCCGAATTCACTCTTTCGCATGGTGAAGCGACCTTGTTATTCCGCCCGCGGCTTTTTTCGGCAGCGTCAAACCACAAATCAGATTCCTGGCTTGGCTCGGGAATGACAAACTGATTTCTGCTGGCGCTTCTTCCTGTAACACTATCTTTCGAGCTCGCTAAATTTCATCCTCGCTACATTTCGAATCGCAAGGCCACAATCGGATCCAGGCGGGCGGCTTTGCGGGCGGGATAGACTCCGAAAAAGACTCCCACACTGGCCGCAACCGTCAGTCCGGCCGCGACCGCCCAAAGTTTGATCGAGGACGGCATGCCAATGAGAGCGGTTACGACCTCTGCGATCAGTACGCCGGAGAGAACTCCGAGTGCGCCGCCCACAAGCGCGAGAATCACGGATTCGATCAAGAACTGCAGCAGCACATCGTCGCGGCGCGCCCCTAGAGCTTTGCGAATGCCGATTTCGCGGGTTCGCTCGGTCACCGAGACCAGCATGATGTTCATGATGACGATGCCTCCCACGACCAGAGAAACGGCCGCGATGCCGATGGTCGCCATGAAGAACGTATTACTCAGCCCCGACCAGATTCCGAGCAGGCTGGCATTGGTTTCGATTTCAAAACTATCGTCCTTGCCCAGCTGGTCGTGCCGGTGGGCGCGCATCGCCACCCGGGCTTCGTCGATGGCCTCATTCAGGGGCGCTCCGGTGGCGGAGGCTTTCCCCCAAACTTCGATGCTGTTGTTATGCGATCCGTATTGCTTGAGATAGGCGGTGATGGGAATCATCACGTAATTGTCGGCGCTTTGTCCCAGAGTTTTTCCCTTTTTCTTGCCGACGCCAATGACCTGGTAGGTCCAGCCATTGACCTTGATTTCCTGGCCCAGCGGGTCCAGGCCGGTGAGCAGATGTTCGACGATATCGGTGCCCACGACTGCGACCTGCAGGTGATTACTAAGGTCGGTTTCATTCACCATGCGGCCGGAGGTCAGATCGGTATCGAGGATCGTGGCGATGGAAGGAGTGATGCCCTGCACGGTTGTGTCCTCGATCGATTGCTCATTGCGCTTGACGCGGGCGGTTCCATTCATGAGCGCGCCCACGTAGTCACAATGACGGCAGGCCTCGCGCACCGCCTGATAATCGTCCATGTCGATGTTCTTGCGCTTCTCGGCCTCGAGAAAGCGATCGACATTGGTTTCGACTGCGGACATTTTGGAGACGATGAATACGTCGGCGCCAAGATTGAAAATCTTCTTGGCGACGTAATCGTTGATGCCCGAGACAAAGGTAACGACGGCGATCACCGCCCCTACACCGATGACAACGCCCAACAGCGTCAGCACCGAACGGAGTTTATTGGCCCACAGCGATTGCAGGGCGACGCGAATAGCTTCGGCGTAGTTCATTGCGGGATCTTAGGATCTTTAGTTCTTGGGCCCTCAGCAGGCATCAGTCTACCAGTCGCCTCCCACGGAGCGCCAAAAATGCGGATTTGGGGACATCCACGGTTCCGGTCCGCGATTTGATAGTTGTGGGTCGTGGCCCTGAGACGGGTGTATGATTCGGCGGAAAAATTCTGGATTGCAGGAGGGCCTATGCGGCTGGTTGTGGAGTTCATGTTTCTGATCGTCAGCGCGGGCGCGATGCTGGGCCAAACTCACGAAAAGGCAAAAGACGCAGTTCTGGCGGCGGACGCAAGTTGGGAGAAGGTCTATGCCGTGAAAGATCTCGACAGATCCGTCGCGTTCTGCGACAAGAGGGCCTCCCTGCTCTGGCCGAATATGCCGATCGCGACAGGCACGGCTGCGGTCCGCGAGGCGATCGCCAAGGATTTTGCAGCTGGCGACCTTACCTGGCAGGCAAACAAAGTCGGCCTCGCCCGCGCTGAAGACCTTGCTTGGGTTAGCGGCGCCTACCAGTGGAAGCTTAAGGACCCATCCGGAAAAGAGTTCGTCGACAAAGGGAAGTATCTCACCGTCTGGAAGAAACAGGCGGACGGTTCGTGGAAAGTTTTGTTCGATATGTTCAACACCGACGTGCCGCTGGACTCGGGCAGGTAGCCCTGCGCGGCTCAGGCCATGTCTTATTGCCAAGTTCCCGTGCAAGCGCCATCGTATAGAATGATTGCTGTAGGCAGCCGGACCGGACGGCCGCTTCTCGCGCCTTCGGGCGGGAGGAGAGGAAAGTCCGAACTCCGCAGAGCAGTGTGCCGGATAACGTCCGGGAGGGCCCCCAGGCTGGCTTAGCTGGGATCGCTCGACGGAAAGTGCCACAGAAAATATACCGCCCCGGCGGCAACGCCGAGGTAAGGGTGAAAAGGTGCGGTAAGAGCGCACCGCCGCGGCAGTGATGCCGCGGGCAGGGCAAACCCCACACGGAGCAAGACCAAATAGGGAGGAAGTTCGCGGCCTCGGCTGCGGACACGTGCCGGCTCGGTGCGTCAAACCTTCGGGTAGGTCGCTAGAGCCGCGCAGCAATGCGCGGCCCAGAGGAATGGCCGTCGCGTCCCGGCTTGCCGGGATGGACAGAATTCGGCTTACAGGTCCGGCTGCCAACAAAATGATCGCGTTCGTGGCGCAAAAATGCAAGAGCTCCAGCGTCTGTCGCCCACATTTCCCAACAACCCATAGATCGCCTGTTTTCGTGTGCAGAGTGTTGCATCTTGACGGCGACCTTTGTCTTAAGGATAATGCCCGCTCTAACGATGGGCCGCGTGGTACCCCTTGGGGTGCCAAACTCGCTGTTCCTCTCTCTATTTTGTGAGTTCGTAGACTTCAAAGGCGAATGGGCGGCTCACAGCCGCAAGGAGATCATTATGGGATGGCTCGGTTCAGCAAAGTCGTTTTTGCTTTGTCGGCTGCGAGCGCGATTACCTCATCGGCCCAAACGTTCACTACCCTGGCAAGTTTCAGTACATCCGCCGGCTATCAGCCGAACGCGAGTCTCGTGCAAGGAGTCAACGGAAATCTCTTCGGGACGACGGAGTACAGCGACGAGTCGAACGGGGGCTTAGGTACTGTCTTCGAAATCACTCCAGCCGGAACTTTGGGCACGCTGGGCAGCTTCGACTACAGTGACGGCGCGGACCCGCAGGCCGGGCCAGTCCAAGCCAATAATGCGGACCTGTACGGAACCGCCTCGACGGGCGGCGCCAATTCCGCCGGGACAGTCTTCCAGATCAGCCCCAGCGGGACGCTCACCGCTCTCTACAGCTTCTGCTCCGTAATCAGCAGCGCAGGGCGGTGCGCTGACGGCTTGAGCCCAAACGCACCATTGATTCAGGCCACAAACGGCAATTTCTACGGCACAACCAACTCGGGCGGGACCGCGCGGGTGTCGGTGGCACGGTCTTTGAGATTACCCCGGCGGGTATGCTGACGACACTCCACAGCTTTTGTGCACAGTACCCGTCCTGCGGCACGGATGGGGTGGCCCCCCTGCAGCTGCTGCAGGCCACCAATGGAAAGCTCTATGGCATAACGACTGGAGGAGGGGCCAATGGCTACGGCACTGTCTTCGAAATCACACAAGCGGGCGTGACCAACACGCTCTACAGCTTCTGCGCGCAAAAAAACTGTACCGACGGCAAGAATCCCGCATCGCTGCTGCAAGGCGCAGATGGGAACTTCTACGGCACCGCACGAATGGGCGGGAACTATACCGGGAGCTGGTGTGAAATTGACGGCTGCGGGACGATTTTCAGAGTCACCCAGACGGGAAAGCTTTTCACGATGCACACCTTTGCCGGCACAGATGGCCGCGACCCGGGTGCTTTAGTACAAGCCACCGACGGCAATTTTTATGGCGCAGCCGGGGCGGGTGGAATTAATAGCGAAGGGACAATCTTCGAAATCACCCCGACCGGAACGCTGACTACACTGCACACCTTCGCCTATGCTGACGGCGAATACCCAAACTCGCTGATGCAAGCTACCGACGGGAACTTCTACGGGACGACTGCCGCAGGCGGAGCCGACAGCGGGGGGACGATCTACAAGTTATCGACCGGGCTTGGCCCCTTTGTGGAAACACTCCCTACGGGGGGAAAAGTCGGGGCGAGAATCCTGATCCTGGGAAACGATCTTAAGGGAACTACCAAAGTTGCCTTCAACGGCACGCCGGCAGGGTTCGTCGTTATCTCGAATACGGAAATTAAGGCTTCCGTGCCCACGGGCGCAACCACAGGCACGGTCACGGTGACGACTCCCAGCGGCACGCTCAGCAACAACGTGGTCTTCCGGGTGGCGCCGTGAAAGTGGGGGACACATTTCCCCAAACGTCCGTGCTGGCCCAGAGGAATGGCCGTCGCGTCCCGGCTTGCCGGGATGGACAGAATTCGGTTTACAGGTCCGGCTGCCAACACACCACTGCAGTCTTGCTCAAGAAATTCGTGGCGACGCTCCCGATCCGTCGCGGATCGTTTCCCGGGTCACTTAGCGGGCTCCCAGCCCTCCGGCAGGATGTCGAAAGCTAAGGTGTCGCGGTAGGCGTACTGATTGCCTTCCACTACGGCCACTGGCGTCAACATGTGCCAGATGCGTTCATCATCGAAGATGTAGCACTCACCCGATTCCCGCATGGTGAAGCGATCGATTTCCTGTTTGTCATTATTGGTTATGATGACTTCGCCACCCTGCGCACCGCAACGGCCCAGCAGGTGCGTGGCGATGTATTTTTCCCCGTCTTTATGTAAGCCCGGTGGACTGGTGTCGCACGGACGGCCTGGCGTAGCCGTGAACCGGATCACATGCAGATTGACCAGATACCTGGTACCCACCTGCGAGAGCGGAAGGTAGCGAAGGTGGTAAGCAATCATCTTGCGAACACCGATGGAACCGGCGACCTCCAGGGGTAGTGGAGAATACTGGCGTGGCTGGCCGCCCAGCGTCGTGTTGTATTTTTCTAACTGTACGTAGGGCGTACTCTCATCGATTGACCAGACTCTTACGCCCCCCTCAACAATTTCAGCGCGAAGACGATTCAATGAACGATATCTGTCTCCGCCGTCATAATACTGGTCTCTGGGAATAGACCACGCAGCATGCCCTAAGGCTTCCAGTGAGCGGGCTACGTCCACGTCGACTCGGAGGGGCTGACGACTAAAGCCGCGCGCGAGCAGGTCGCTACGAGATGCGGTACTCGGTTCGACTGAAATGAAGCCGTCTTGAGTCATGATCCCTCCTGGCAAAGACCGGACCGCGCCACGATGCAGATTTCTGTTTTTCCCGAGAGTGCTGGGGGTGAAACCGGGTCCAGGGGATGCCGATGCCCTAAGACGCCCGATGGCGTGCGGAAGCCGAAACGATTATAAGACGGGGTAATTGCCACCGGGAAACCGGCTCGCGAGGCGAATCACTAGCGCAAGCCGCGCATGGTTATTTGACAGTCTCTCCGGTTGCCATTTCAAATGATGGACGGACTGGTTCAGTGAGCGCGCTAACGGTCCAATTTTTCAAAATTCAGTTTTTCAGGAGCACCGCATGTCAGCACCCAGCCGCCGGCCGGAGATTCGCCGGCGCCGCACCCGCAAAGAAAAGATTGTCCAGTTGCGCAAGCGCCTGGCCGCCGCCAAAACCGATGCCGACCGCACCCGCCTCACTGCCAAACTGCACAAGCTGGCCATCTTGTCCCCGGGCCAACCGTTGGTAAAGTAGCAGTCGATCAACGGCCACTTCTCGTGTGCGGTCTCGTCCCCGAGCGTGCGCGAGGCTGCGGAACTCATCAATCCGCCGCGTGCTGGTGGCTAGGCTCACCGCGGCCGTCGCGAGCCACGGCCCGGTACACGTCGAGCACGCGCCGCACGGAAATTTCCCACGAGAATTTTTGAGCTTGGCGGTAACCGCGTTCTTTCATGCGATCGCGCAGAGTCTTATCCATCAGGACGCGATGGAGGGCGCGCATGATCTCAAACACATTCTCGGGATTGACCAGGACCGCGGCATTGCCCACCACCTCAGGCAGGGAGGAGACGTTTGAAGTAACGACCGGAGTTCCATGGGCCATGGCCTCGAGCGGAGGAAGACCGAAACCTTCGTACAACGAGGGGAACACGAAGACCTTCGCCCCATCGTAAAAAATTCGCAGGACTTCGATGGGGATGAATCCCAGAAAGCGCACGTCATTCTGCACGCCGCTGCGGATGACGGTGCGGCGGAGATCGGGATTGCCGGAAAGGTCGTCGCCGATGATGATCAGTTTGAGGTCGGGATAGGCATGGTCTTTCTCCAACTCGGTTTTGAGCGCGGAAAAGGCCTCGATCATGCGCACGACGTTTTTATGCGGACTGATGCGGCCGGCATAAAGCAGGAAAGGATAAGTCACCTGGTAGCGCTGCGCGATCAACTCGCGATCGGCCGCAGTGGCGTGGCCGCGCAGGAAACGTTCGTCGATGGCGTTGTAAACCACTTCGATGCGGTTAGGCGGAATATCGAAAAGCTTTTCGATTTCGTTGCGGGTGAAATTGGAAACCGCGAAAATTCGGGCCGCCTTCTTCAGCGCGCGCCTGGTCAACTGAAAGTAGAAGGATTCCCATAATCCGCCGCGCGGCCGTGTCATGTGCTCGAGCATGTCGTGCACCGTCATTACATAGGGACAAGGAATAGCGCGAGGGGCAGAAAAAAGATTCGGGATATGCACCAGGTCGCACTGCAACTGCTTGAGCGCGGCGCGAAACTCGCGGAATCCGTGCAGGGAGCGCTCCGGGGCAAGTAGCGGAATGTTGGTAAAATTCGGAGGCAGTGGGCCGAGTTCCTGCAGCTTGGCGGGGGGACCAAGCAGGCAATAGGGATTCTCGTGGTCGAGGCGGCCCAGGGTGCGAACCACGTTGCGGATATAGGTGCCTACGCCGAACTCGCTCATCCGGCGGATGTCGATGGCGATCTTCACCGATCCGATTTAACCACAGAGGGCACAGGGGAACACAGAGGAATTATGCCCTCACTTCTGCTTGCGCTCTGGCGCGGCGCTCGGCGTAGAGCGGGAAGGCCTCGCACAAGTCGAGCACCTGCTTGCGGACTTTGGCTAAGACGGCCGCGTCGGCCCGGTGCAATAACGATTCGGCGATCCAGTGGCCGATCTGGCGCATTTCTGCCTCTTTCATGCCGCGGGTGGTCAGGGCGGGCGTCCCGACGCGAATGCCGCTTGGCTTCATGGGAGGATTGGTGTCGAATGGGATGGCGTTTTTGTTGACGGTGATTCCCGCCTCGCCCAGGGCTTTCTCGGCTTCGCTGCCGAGCATGCCCTTGGAGAAAACATCGACAAGCATCAGGTGGGTGTCGGTGCCGCCAGAAATAATGCGGAAGCCCTCGTCGGCCATGGATTGCGCCAGCACCTTAGCATTGGCCACAATTTGCCGCGCGTAGTCGCGGAATTCGGGCTGCATGGCTTCGTGGAAGCATACGGCTTTGGCCGCCATGATGTGCACGAGCGGACCACCCTGCATTCCGGGAAAAACTGTTTTGTCGATGGCCTGCGCGAACTCGGCCTTGGAAAGGATCATGCCGGAGCGCGGACCGCGGAGAGTCTTGTGCGTGGTGGAAGTGACGATGTGGGCGTGCGGAAGGGGCGAGGGATGCGCACCGCCCGCGACTAGTCCGGCGAAATGGGCCATGTCGACGAGGTAAAACGCGCCAACTTGGTCGGCAATCTGGCGCATGCGGGCGAAGTCAATAATGCGCGGATAGGCGCTGCCCCCACCAATGATCAGTTTGGGGCGCTCTTTTTCGGCGAGCTTTTCCAACTCGTCGTAGTCGATGGTTTCTGACTCTTTGGTGACGCCGTAAGGAATGATCTTGTAGGTCTTGCCCGAAAAGTTCAGGTGATGGCCGTGGGTAAGGTGTCCGCCATGGGCTAAGTTGAGGCCCAGAATCGTGTCGCCTGGTTGCAGCACGGCGGCGTAGGCTTCCATGTTGGCCTGCGATCCGGCGTGCGGTTGGACATTGGCGTGTTCTGCGCCGAACAACTGCTTGGCGCGGTCGCGCGCCAGATTCTCGACCACGTCGGTGAACTCGCATCCGCCGTAATAGCGCTTGCCGGGATATCCCTCGGCATACTTGTTAGTGAACACCGATCCGGCGGCTTCCAGCACAGCTTCGCTGACGAAGTTCTCGGAGGCGATTAACTCGAGGCCTTCATGCTGGCGGCGAGTCTCGTTGTCAATGGCGGCGGCAATCTGGGGATCGACTTCGAACAGCGGGCGGTACATAGCGGAATTTTTCATGGTGTTTTTCCCATCTCGTAAACGTCAGGGCGGTGCAGTTCCATATAGCGGTCGGCCGACTTCAGCGGCGTAAATCCGAATTGCGAATAAAGTCCATGCGCGTCGCGGGTCAGCAAGATCCAGCGGCGCAAGCCCTGCAGCGCGGGATGTTGCAGGATGCATTGCATCATCCACTTGCTCAAGCCGCGGCCGCGGAACGGTTCCAGCACGAAGACATCGCCCAGGTAGGCAATGGTCGAGAAGTCGCTGACCACCCGGGCAAATCCAACCTGCGCGCCACTACCATCATAAATCCCAAAGCACAGGGAATGCTGGATTGAACGCTCGACAGTTTCGCGCGAAATTCCCCGGGCCCAGTAGCAATTGGTCAGAAAACCGTGAACCACGCCGAGATCGAGGCGGTCGCGGGCGGTACTGATCAGAAACTGGCCGCGACGGTGCTCGACGAAGGGCGGAGGGGTGAGCATCAGAATGCGGTCCGCAAGAACGATGCCAACTGCCAGCCATCCATGTATTTATAAGGAGTCTCGCCGGTCGTGTAATGGCCGCAAGGCAACACGACGACTTTGTGATCGAGTTCATGCCGGGCAAACTCATCCACGACCTGCTGCGAAAATTCCGGCAAGAAGGTCAGATCGTATTTCGCGTAGATGACCAGTGACTTCTTCGGCCAGCGGGCAAACTGCGTGAAGTATGCCATGGGGCTGATCGCCAGCCAGGCTTGGCGCAATTGCTCCAGATCGATTTGCTGCTCGATGCCTTGGCGAATGTGGCGCGTGGACTGCCCATGCCAAACCACATCGGCAAAGTACGTAGAGGCATGGTTGAAGGCGGCTACGCGCACTCGCGGATCGTGGGCCGCGGCGATGAAGGCATAGCACGATCCCAGGCTTGTGCCCACGATTCCAAGCTTGCTGTAACCCTGCTGCTCGAGCCAGTCGAGGCAGCAGCGGATATCCACCACGCCCTGTCTTGCGGCATCCAGAGTGCGCCCGATATTGGCGGAGACGGCATAGTCGGCGCGGCTGATCTCGGCAGGCATGCGGATATCGTGATAGGGCACGCTCAGGCGGAGCACGGCAACTCCCAGTAGGTTGAAAACCCGGCAGAGGCTCACGTAGGAGATTGCGTCGGAATTCCAATGCGGCAAGAGCACGACGGCGCGGCGACCGCGCGCCGGAAACCAGCGCGCGTTCACCAGATTATTTTTGGGATACCGCGTCTTCACCGGAGAGGTAAATCGCAGAAATTCCGCGATGGTTCCTTTCACCTTGGCTTCGAGGTTCGGATCAGGGATTGCGCGGGTGGAAAAAACCTGGACCTCCCGCGTCTCCAAGCGGAAGTCGCTGGGCCGCGAATAGGAATAGAACTCGTCACTGGCGGCGACGATGCGGCGGTTGTAGTCGAGGAAGAATTCTTCCGGATTGTCCGGGGCCTGGCCTGGAGGGCAACCATTGCGGCAGGGCCAGTCCCGCGCCCAGTCCACGCCCCACTCCAGCGGACGCACCACGCGATTGTTGTCCACCGAGGTAAGGCGGTGCTCCCACTCATACATCCACTGTGCGTAGCGCGAAGGCATGCTGAACTATTTAGTGTAACAAGCGGGACTGGGCGCGTTTTGATCGCATGCAGTGAACGGCAGCAATTCGGGGTCGGCAATCGGCATTAGGCCGTTGAGTGGGCCGTTCTGTTACTCGAATTGAGGTAACCAATTTGGGAATTCCACAAAAGGATTTGTGTGTCTGGTGACAGCCGCCACCGAATAATTCCCAGGCGCAAGAACAGCATGAACAGTACATAATCAGTTGGTATGTAACTACATTTGGAGTTACAATGAGATTTGAATGGGACGAAGCCAAGAGACGCGCGAACATCCAGAAACACGGTTTCGACTTTACCGATGCGGAGGAGATGTTCAGGAGCGTCTTACTGGTCTCTCCCGACGTACGGGATGATTACAGCGAGAGTCGATGGGTAGGGCTTGGCTTTATTCGAGGCTGTACCGTGAAGGTGGTGTTCTCTGAACGCGAATCAGACCTGATTCGCGTGATTTCCTTGAGAAAGGCGACCAGGCGTGAGAGCAAAGAATTCGAAAAAGCGATCAATGACCGATTGGAAGCGAATTGACGCTCTCCGAGACGAGGATATTGATCTTTCTGACTCGCCGGAACTCGGTCCTGACTTCTTCTCCAAAGCCGTTTTTTGGCCGGGACCCAAGCGCCAAATCACGCTCCGGCTGGATCCTGATGTGCTGACGTTTTTTCGCAAACAGGGCAGAGGGTATCAGACCACTATCAATGCTGTCTTGCGCAAGTACATGGAAGCCCAAGAGCGCCGGGCTTGATGGCTAACTCGGATACCTTCGAGGCACCCGCTTCGAAATATTGCAGAGGATTTCATAGGGCGTGCTGTTGGCGAGGTCGGCGTGCTCGATCGCATCCACGCTCAGGCCATCGCTCGATCCCAGCAGGATCACTTCATCGCCCACCGTCACTCCAGGAATGCCGGTAACATCGACGAGAGTCAGATCCATCGAGATGCGGCCGACGATGGGAGCATAGTGATCGCGCACGATGACGCGCCCGCGATTGGAGAGCTGGCGGTTGTATCCGTCGGCGTAACCCACGGGCAGAACCGCAACATGCGCGGGAGCTTTGGTTACATACGTTCCGCCATAACCCAGTGGCTGATTGGCTGCGAAATCACGCAGTGACAAAATGCGGGTTTTCCAGGTCAGGATCGGCTTCACAGGCAGACGCAGCGTGCGGCCGCTGACCTCCCGGCCCGCGCGCTGAAAGGGGAGATAGTAGCCATAAAGGGCAACTCCGGGACGCACCATCGTGTTCCAGGTCTCGTGACGGGAAATGACCGCGCCGGTGTTTGCGATGTGCACGAAAGCGGGGTCCAGGCCTGCCTCGCGCACCATTTTTCGGGCGGCATCGAAGCAGCGTTGCTGCTCGCCGACGGAGGGCGCATCCATGACTTCCGAAGAGGCCAGATGAGTTGAGAGTCCTTCGAACACGAGATGTTTGGCGGCGCTCAATGCTGCCAATACGGCGGGAAGTTGATCGAGGGCTGCGCCCAATCGGCCCATGCCAGTGTCCACTTTCAGGTGAACGGGCTGCTGGGACACGCCCAGCGCCTCTGCCGCTTTTTCGAGCGACTGGATATGCCACGGCTCCCAAATCGTGGGCGTGAGGTGCAGCCGGATGATTTCCATCTCTTCGCCGCGCCAAAAGCCGGTCATGAGCAGGATGTTGGAGCGCACGCCCGCTTCGCGCAGCGGGATGGCCTCGTCCAGCGAAGTCACGCCGAGCCAGCGCGATCCTTCGGCTTCGAGGGCGCGCGAGCACTCGACCGCGCCGTGGCCGTAGGCGTCCGCCTTGACTACGGCGCATACCGTGACGCCGGCGCCCACATGTTTCTGCACGGTGCGGAAGTTTTGCCGCAAAGTCGCGAGGGAAACGTCGGCCCAGGTTGGGCGCGTCACGGCGCGGCTCAGGATTTCTACGCTGGTGGCCACTCTCGCGATTATATCGGGAGCAGGCTGAGCCCCCAGGTTACGCACGGGCTACTCCCCGGTAAGGACTCAGTGGCAATGGCGTGCGGACGTAGATTGCAGATTGAAGATTTGAGATTTGAGATTGCAGATTGCGCTTCCGGCTTAGTTTGCTCCCAGAATAAAGTTGACCGTGATTTGCGTCTCAACTTCGATGGGGTCGCCATTCAGGATGTAGGGCTTATAGCGCCACTGCCTTACTGCGTCCACCGCGGCGGGGATCAACATGGGATGGCCCGCAATCGCCTGAACATGCTCCATCGTGCCGGCTTTGCTGATGGTTGCGGCGACCACCACCGAGCCTTGAATGCGTGCCATTCTGGCCAGCGGGGGATAGACAGGCGGAACCCGCCGAATCAGGCTGCCCTCGAGAATGCTTGAAGTGCGAAAAGCCCGTTTCATGGGAGTCGGTGGTGGGGGCGGCATGACCGGCCTGGCGCCACTGATCGGGATGGGCAGTCCAGTCGGCGAGCCGATGGGGAAAATGCCATCGCCAATGCGATCTTCGCCGCCACCAGCGGAGGGTGAGTCATCGCCTTTGGGAATTCCGTTTGGCACCCGACTCGGCGCCATGATGCTTCCGGAAAAAGGAATGATTTGGACACCAGGAGAGCGTGCAACTTGCACCTGTGGCGAGGGCCCTGGATCTGGCCTTCCCATGCTGAGAGGCGTCGAGACCGTGTGGATCATGGACGGCAGGCCGACAGTCTGCAGCAGCGGAACCAGCAGCAGGAGTCCAATCACCACTGCCTGTATTGCGAACGAAGTGAGAGTGGTCCAGCTACGGCGACTGCGATAGGCCGATGAAGTCTCCAGCAGGCTGTCAGCAAACATAGCGTCCTCCAGCATGAAATCTTGTTTGCTGCTTTGGACACCACGCAGGAATCAGCAAGGGCTGAGGTTTGCGAAAAAAAAAGCCGCGTTTTCACGCGGCTTGCTGGAACTTTGCGGACACGGGAGGTGTCGGGTTTATTGCTTTTGCGGTGCGCTCGCCCTGGGCGGCGCTGGCTTTGGCGTCGTGCTGGCTCTCGGCGGGGCCGCAGCCACCGCAGATTTCGCGTTGTAGATATCGACCACCGGCTTGGTGATGTCGACTCCTTCGCCCGCCACCAGAATGGGGCTCTGAGGCCAGGGCTTGGAGGTGTCCACGATCATGCCGAAACCATTGTCCTGGGCGTACTGAATGATCATGGGAGCCATCTTCTGCAGAATCTTGCTGGCGATATCCTGCTGCTGGCTGCCATACTCTTCCTGGGCGTCCTGTACGGCGCGATCGAAGAGCTTCTGCTTTGACTCGATCTGCTTCTTCAGGTTAGCCGCAGCGTCGTCGTTCAGCTTGGGGCCCTGCGTATCCAGTTGCTTCTTCAGAGCTTCCAGTTCGTCATTCTGACCCTTGAGCTCATTCTGTTTGGGTTCGAACTTCTTCTGCAGGGCCTCGACCTCTTTGCGGCCTTCATTGGTGCCGAAGATCGCCCCCTCGATATTGATAGCGCCGACCTTGGTACCGGTCATGGCAACGGGTGAGGGATTGGCGACAGGTAGATTCGAAGAGGCTGCCGCGGGTGGATTGGCAGGCGTGGCACCGGGACTCGACGGGATGGCAGCGCTGCCGGTTTGGGCTAAAGCGGAAAACGTCAGGGTCACCGCAACAGCCAGAAGAACACGCACAAACTTGCTTTTCATTGGGTCGATTGAACTCCTTGGAACATAGTTCCGGGAATGAACTTCCGAATCTTCGCTCTCAGATCGCTTCTTCAGTCAACGCTGGGCCGCACTGAATGAGGTCTCCGCTGCGGTAGCGGCCGCCATCGGAAAGGCGCACTTGATTGCCCGCCTCGCACGCCGGGCAAACGGGCGTGCCGTCCACTCCTCAATGCTGAATAATGGCGTGGATCAGTAGCATTATAGTGATCCGCCCTTTCCCCCGTCAAACTTGAGTGGGAGCTATGCGACACGAACAGAAGCCGTGCCCTGCCCAAAACGATTGGCTCCGAAGGATGTTCCTCAGAGCAGCGCTAGAACGTGGTCGCGACGGTAAACCGGAAGGTCTTGCGCGGCTCGCGCAACAGGAACTGCGGCGAGTACGTATTGACCGCCTGGTGATAGGTGTAGTCTCCTGCGGCTCCCGGTGGGAACATGCCGCGGGTCACCGGGATAGGTGGATACGCATTCTCATTCAGCCGCAGCGGATTGTATGCCCAATAGATCCGGAACGGCGCATTGATCACCGGCAAGAACATCTGCAACTCCAGTCCGGTTGACATGCGGGGCTGCCAGTTGGTCGACGACAATACTTGCAGATATTGCGAGGGCGACGGATGTAACAGGCCCCCGTAGACGCAATTGTAGCTGGCATCCAGCGCAGCACAGCCGAAGGGAGTGCTAATCACCTGTTCATATTGCTGGAGCGCAATCTGCAACTGGGATGGGCGGACGATGGCATCGAGTCCGGTATCGACGAAGGGAGCCAACACAACGGGACCAGCAATCGTGTATCGGTATTCCAGATTCGTCCACGCGCTGAGGTCGCCGCCCGGGAAGACGATCTGATCGACGGGAATGGGCACGGTCCAGTTGCCCAAGCGGGGATTGGCGGGATTCTTTGGAACCGGAGTTCCATCGGGATTGGTGAGGGTGATCATATTCGAACTGGGGAGGTAGGCTACGGGCGAGATGGAACGAATATCGAAGCCGCGAATGTCGTTTTCGCCGCCCATGTAGAAGCGCTGGAAGGGCGGCGCGACCAAGCCACCGTAGCCACTGATGAACATGAGATTGGCGGTGTAACCGATGGCATTGCGCCGGTTCTGTACGGGGATGAACTGTTTGAATTGAACCATGGGCCGAATGGAGCGAACCGTACCCCCGATCCCCGCGAGTTCTGCCCCCAGCGTCAATTGTTTGCCGTGATGCGGCGAAATGCCGCTGTCCAGCGTGTTGAAGGAAAAGTTGGGGAAAATTTTGCTGGTGATAATTCCATTCACCGCGTTGGGGCCGGAAATTCCGCGGAAGGCAATGTAATCGAACAGTGACCTCGAAGCCGTGCTCAAGGGCAACAAGGTGGAGCGGTCGAGCGAATAGGTGATGCCGAGACGCTTGAACGACCGGCGCAGGGGATAACTCAGCGAGGTAGTGAAGCCCAGGCTCGACTGCGAATAATTCTGCAGATTTTGCAGCACAGTGCTGGGCAGATTCAAATTTTGTCCTCTGAAGATGGAGAGCTGGCGCGCCTGATCGAAGCTGACCCTGTTGCCAAAAACCGTGAATCCGAACTGCAGAGGACGATCGAACATATAGGGCTGGGTGAAGCCGAACATCACGCTGCGAGCCAAATTTCCCAGGCTGATCTGCACTTGCAGGGTCTCGCCGCGCCCCAGAAAGTTGTTGGTGGAGTAGTTCACTCCGATGAACGCGCCCTCCAGGCCGCTGACGCCGCCATTCAAACCGATGCTGTTCTTGCCTTTTTCATGCACATGGAGCGTGAGATCGACTTGCCCATTCTTCTCATCGAGCTTTTTGTCGGTAACGTTAGGATCGTCGGGCTTGAGTTGATCGAAGTAGGAGAGCTGATTCAAACGCAGCAGACTGAGTTCCCAGAGCCGCGAGTTGTAGATGCCGCCTTCTTCCAGCGCCAATTCCCTGCGGATGACTTTATCGCGCGTGGTCGTGTTGCCTTGAAATTCGATGCGCCGCACATAAAACTGCTTGCCCTCGTCCACATCGATTTCGAGAAATGCGAGCTTCTTGTCGTCGTCAAATGTGGTGTTGGGAACCGAGGTGAAGTTGATATAGCCGCCTTCGCCGTAGGCCTTGCGCAGGTTCTCCAGGCCTTTGGCAATTTTTTCGCGGCTGAAAATATCGCCGTCCTTGAGAGGAAAAAGAGAGCGCAAGAAGGCGACATTCGAAATCGCCTTGTTGTTCTGGAAGGTGATCTTGCCCAGACGGTAGCTATCGCCCTCCTCGATGGGCATGGTGATGTCGACGGCCTTGCCCGGCCCCGACTGCAGGAGAGGAATATGGAAACCCTTGTGGCCGGTGTCGTGGATCTCGGTCTTGGGATCGTTCACCACCACCTTGAAGTAACCGCGGTTCTGGTACTCGGCGCGAACCCGCTCGGTATCTTCTTCCAATTTGGTCGCGTCGTAAGTTTTGGCGAAGAGATTTTCGAGGAAGATGGAATGGGGGATGCCAATCGGTTTCAGGTTTTTCATGGCGGCGCGCAGGATCCGGCTCTTGATCGCCTTGTTGCCGTCAAACTTGATTTTGCCGACTTTGACCTTGGGACCTTCTTTCACCACGAAGGTGATGCCGACCGCGGCCGGGGGAATCTGCCTCACTTCGGTGCGAATCGTGGCAAATTGCCGGCCATGCTCGGAGAGCAAGTTCTTGATCGAAACCTCTGCCTTCTTGATGCGGGTGGGATCGTACTGGCTCTCCACCACCAGGTTGACCTTATCCTGCTTAAAGCGATCGAGAATGTCGCTATTGGAAACAGAGCTGGTGCCCACGTATTCGATGGTGCGTATTGTGGGCTTCTCTTTCACCTGCACAATGATGCGCCAACCCTTGGGCGTCTGCTCGCGCAGGAACTTGATGTCTTCGAAATAGCCGGTATTCCACAGGGAGTTGAAATCGCGTTCCAGGGCGCCAGGGTCGTAAATGTCGCCCGGCTTGGTAAAAATCCGGGCCAGGATGGTTTCTTTGGGGATGCGGCGGTTGCCGGTGACCGTGATCTCGGAGATCACATCGGTCTGCGCCCAGGCGAGGTTGGCAGCCCCCAGCAGAAAAAAAGCTGCCAGCACAATGCAGCAGCGCGGGACGATCCCCGCCACCTTCCACCAAAACCGTTGAAATGAACGAGATGGCACCACCGGGGCTCCGGGAACGCTGGCGCCTTTGGACACAACAAGGTTCTCCGAATGAAAGCGAAAAGGAATCGCTACGACCTCAGCCTCTGGGATGTAAGAAAACTGTCATTATACGGTAGAGCAAGGGAAAGCGTCCAAACTGCAACTCTCAATTCCAATCTTCCGGTTGCTGGCAGTGGCAGGATTTGGGACAAGTGCGGGTGATCCGGCTAGGGATCGCTGGCCACTAATCACTGACAACTAGCCACTGTTTTTCTCTACCTCCACCAAGACGGAATAAAACGTGGCGGAGTTGCCCATGTCGGTAAGTTTTTCTGACGTCAAGCTGTTAATGCTTTGATGGCCCGGTGTCATCTTGGCCCAATTCAGAGTAGCAGAGACCACACCGGGCTGCACTTTGCCATCCACTCGAGCTTTGAGCAGAATATCTCCGCGGCGGTTGAAGACTCGGACGCGATCTCCATCCTGGATGCCACGCGCTTGCGCATCGGACGCCGAAATTTCCAGCAAGCCTGGTTCTTCCATCTCCTGGATCGAACGCAGGTTGGAAAATGTCGTATTGAGGAAGTTGTCCGCTTTTCGGGCCAGCAACTCCAGGGGCAGAGCGGTGTCCTTCTTCCCGTAGCGCGATTCCGAGGGCGGCGTGAATTCGGCCACGGGATCTAATCCCTTCACTTTGAGAGTTTCAGAATAGAGCTCGGCCTTCCCCGAAGGAGTGCGGAATCCACCTTGCGCAAAGGGCAGAAATGGCACAAAGGACGGGGTGGATCCGGAAACCGACGGCTGTGAGCCCGGAAGATTCAACCGAACATGCGTCTGCTCCATCTGCTCGCGGGTGAGTCCCTCCATCCAGGGATCATGCGACTCAAGCGCGAGATCGATCATGGCGTCTACACTTTGGCGGAAGCATTCGTCTTCAAATCCCATGTGCAGGGCGAGCCCGCGAAAAAGCTCAACGTTGGAACGGCATTCTCCCAATGGGGCGATCGCCTGATTCGAGACCTGCAGATAATAATGCCCGTAAGCTTTTTGCAAATCCTTGTGCTCGAAAAATGTTGTCGCTGGCAGCACGATGTCGGCATAATCGGTCGTATCAGTGAAGAACTGCTCGTGGACGACTGTGAACAGTTCCGGCCGCAATAAGCCGCGTACGACTTCGTTATGGCGGGGGCAAACTGCCGCGGGATTCGAGTTGTAAACCAACAGCGCCTGGATGGGAGGATCGTTCAGGGTATTGAGCGCGCGGCCCAACTCCACCATGTTGATGGTGCGGGCTTCGCGGCCCAGCGCCTCGATCATCAGGTCGGGGCGCTTCAAGGCATCTGTATTGAGATCGACGGCGCCGCTCAAGGACATTTGCAAACCGCCGCCGACTTCCTGCCATGATCCGGTAATACAGGGCAGCATCACAATCGCCCGCGTAGCCATACCTCCGCCCTCGGAGCGTTGGACGCCATAATTCAGGCGAATGACCGATGGACGCACGCTGGCGTATTCGCGAGCCAGCTTGCGGATGTCGAGGGCGGAGATCCCGGTCCATTGCGCGACGCGCTCCGGCGGATAGTCCTTCACTTTTTCGCGCAATTGTTCGAAGCCCAGCGTGTAGTTCGAGACGTAGGCGGGATCGTGCAAATTCTCCCCGATGATCACGTGCATCATGCTCAGAGCCAGAGCGGCGTCGGTTCCGGGATTGATGGGCAAATACCAGTCCGCGCACTCGGCCGTGCGCGTGCGGTAGGGATCGATCACTACGAGCTTCGCGCCCTTCCGCCGCGCCTCGACGATGAACGGCCACAAATGCACGTTGTTGCCGTGAATATTCGATGCCCAGGCAATGATGTACCTGGAATGGCGGAACTGCTCGGGCTCAGTTCCGAGTTTCACCCCCAGCACCGATTTCAGACCGGCCTCGCCTGCCGCCGAACAGATGGTCCGCTCCAGCTGTGACGCCCCGAGACGATGAAAGAACCGGTGGTCCATGGCGGAACCGTTCAGCGCTCCCAGCGTGCCGCCGTAGGAATAGGGCAGGATAGACTCGCTGCCAAAGTCAGAGATAATGGCGCGGAAGCGCGAAGTGATTTCGTCGAGCGCTTCGTCCCAGGAGATGCGCTGCCAGGCGCGCGCATCGAACTGAGCGGAGCTTGGCTCCTGGACAGCCGAGGGCGGCTGTCCTCGCAACGGCTGTGCCGACAATGCCGGGACCGGCCCCTTGGGGGCGATCCTGCGCATGGGATATAGGACGCGATCCGGCGAATAGACCCGGTCGAGGTATTTCGCGACTTTCGCGCATAAGAACCCGCGGGTCACCGGATGTTCCGGATCTCCCTGGATCTTGGTCGCCCGCCCGTCTTCTACGGTGATTAAGACGCCGCAGGCATCGGGACAGTCGTGCGGGCAGGCCGCATGAACCACTTGCTTCATAAGCAGCAATTATATGGGAGGGGAGCCAGAGGTCGGGACAATCAATCATTTTGCGGATGGGAGTAGAGGCGAGGACGACTCCATGACGGCCGGCGGAGAGGCCAGTGCTACGATTCCTAAATTCCGCTCTCGAAAAAAAAGCGGACGGCCTTTGGCCGTCCGCCCATGTGAAGCCGCGCTGATTAATTGCTCTGCGGCGGATCTGCAACCAGTCCTGCGTACAGTTCCGGAGTTCCTCCCGGGCCCACGAGCAGCAGGCCGCGCACGACGAGTGGGAGATCCGTGGTGGTGGTCTGAAGCTGGTTCAGGCCGGTCAGTTGGTAGAAGTAGGTCACGTTGTAGGTATTCACCGTGACCGGGCCGCCCACGGAATAACCGACCAGCGCGTTATTGGACAAGCTGAAAGTGCCAGCGTTGCCATCGTTCACCGCGACGCTGCCCGGCACGAAGGTTCCATACACGCCTTGCAGGCGCAACGAGATCATTGTCGGCGTAAACGTGTTTGCAGCGAAGCTGCCGCCGATGAAGATTCTCTGCCCGGCCACAAGGGTGGTATCGCTGAACACCGCATTCGTCAGGGGACCATTCAAGAAGCACACATCGTAGGTAGAGACCTGGCTGACATCGATGTTCATGATCGTGTCAACGTCGTTCACCATATCGGCCCCTGTTTCTCCGACCCACAAGGTGATGCTCTGCGCCTGGCCGGAATTGTTGGTGGTCACCGACAGCACGCGTCCGGAGACGAATGAATGCGCGGTGGTAATCACTTCCACTCCGCTGGCCATCAGGCTGCCATCGGCCTGGAACGAGCCCTGCACGGCCACGAACGCCGGCACTGCCAGATTGTTCATGCTCCATCCGCTGTTGAACAGGGTTGAGCTATTCGCGTAAATCGTCAACTGCCTCCCGTATGGGCCTTGCAGCACAAAGGAACTGCTGCTCGCATCCACGGAGACGAGCCCGCCCATCAGATCGGTCACCTGACCGTCAGGATCGCTGGCTTTGGTTGCCTTAATGTAGATCACCGGATTAACCGCTCCAGTAATCTGCTGCGTGGTGGGATCGACCGCGACCGACTGCCGGATGTCCATCTCCATCTTCAGACCGGCAAGGCCGCTACTGCCCACCACCATCGCGGTCGGGAAGTTGACGGTGATGGTGTAAGGATTCTGATTGTTCGGGAAGGTGCCGTTGATGGGAGTTCCCAATGCCGGCGGAGTCTGCGTCATGTCAACCCAGTCAATCACGGGATTGGCGAGCACGAAGGTAGCGCTGGTGTAGGTGTCCGCCGGAACCGAATTGAACGCCAGCGGCGAGCGCAGTCCCAGCAAGCGGGCGAAATCAACCGTGACGGGAGAGGAAATCACCGTCGCGGTGCTTCCATCCTGACCGTTGAGCGTGACGCTATTGAGGGTCACATTGAATCCCACCACCGACGGCAGTGGCGCATCCTCGCCCGTCATGAATACCGACCCGGACTGGGGGTTGGAACTCTGCGAGGAACTGGACGATCCGCAGCCCAGTCCCATCATCGACAGCGCTATCAATGCTCCAAGCACAAGAAATTTCTTCATGGCAGACTCCGTAGCAAAATTTTGGTGTGAAGTGATTACCGGGGGAGCCGCGATTTGCTTCACGCCAGATGAAAACACGGGCCGGCGGGGAATGTCTCGTAACCAACGTGATGGTTACCAGGCCATCAGGGCGTTGTTATTTCATTGAAAAAAAGGAAATAAGACTACAGGTGCGCAGAAGTACCTGCACCTCCGTGGGACATCTTTGAGGTAAGAACAGTGCGCGTCGGGCCGCGCTTGAAGAGCAGACGGGCTTTCCTACTTCAACTCCAGTACTTCTTTCTCTTTGGCCTTGCTCATCTCTTCCATCTTTTTGATTTCACCGTCGGTGAGCTTCTGAATCTCGTCGAGCGAGCGCTTCTCTTCGTCTTCGGTGATCTTCTTATCCTTCATCGCCTTCTTGATGGCATCGTTGCCGTCGCGGCGAATATTGCGAACCGCGGTGCGATGCTCTTCCAGCACGCGGTGCAGATGCTTGACCATGTCCTGGCGGCGCTCCTGGGTCAGCGGGGGAACGGGCACGCGAATCATCTTGCCGTCGTTCATCGGATTCAAGCCGAGATCGCCGCTGCGAATGGCCTTCTCAATCGCACCGAGTTGCGAGGGATCGAAGGGCTGGACCGTGATCAACTGCGCCTCGGGCGCGTGCACCTGCGCGACCTGGCTTAGCGGCATCTGGGCGCCGTATGCGTCCACGGTGACGTTGTCGAGCATGTGCACAGAGGCGCGCCCGGTGCGCGTGGCGGCCATCGCTTTGCGAAAATCTTCCACCGCCTTGTCCATGCGCGTTTTTAGCTGCGCATAAGTCTCTTTCAGACCAGCAATCGAGGCCATGATCGCCATTAGGTTCGCTCCGTCCGATTACGAACTCAAAACGTCGAATTATAAACCCACCGCAGACTACAGGTCGGGCGTCATGCCGGGCGAAGTCGTTTTTCAGACGGAGCGAAGTGTCTCGCGTGGTTCGACTGCGCTGCGCGCGAGATCCCTCGCCCGCGAAGAAGTGCGCGGGCTTCGGGATGACGCATGTTGTGTGACAATGCGCGTCAATCTAAGCGCAGACCATCGACCCGATTTTCTCGCCGAGCACTACACGCCGGATATTGCCACGATGATTCAGGTTGAAAATGATGATCGGGAGATCGTTGTCCTTGCACAAGCTGATCGCGGTCGAGTCCATCACCTTGAGCCCGAGTTTCAACACGTCCATGTAGGAAATCTGATTGAACTTGGTCGCGCCGTCCACCTTCAGAGGATCAGCGTCGTAAATGCCGTCGACTTTGGTGGCTTTGAGAATGGCGTCGGCCTTGATCTCCATGGCGCGCAGCGAGGCTGCGGTGTCAGTCGAGAAGTAGGGGTTGCCTGTGCCGCCCGCGAAGATGACTATGCGCCCCTTTTCCAGATGGCGGATCGCCCGCCGCCGAATAAAAGGTTCGGCAACCTGATTCATCTCGATTGCGGACATCACGCGGGTATAGACGCCCTGCTTCTCTAACGCATCCTGCAAGGCCAGAGCGTTGATGACGGTGGCGAGCATGCCCATGTGATCGGCGGAGACGCGGTCCATGTCTTTGGCTTGTTGGGCGACGCCACGGAAGAAATTCCCTCCACCGACCACGATCGCGGTCTGGATGCCGAGTTTCTGCACCTCACTGAGTTCGGCGGCAATCTCGTGGATGCGTGGCGTGTCGACGCCGAAGCCCTGGTTGGCCGCCAGTGCCTCGCCGGATATTTTTAGCAGGATGCGTTTGAAAGCTGGAGTAGGAGTCGTCATGTGCAAGGTTTCAAAGTTTCAAGGTTTCAAAGTTTCAGGGAGTGCCTTACGATGCGGACCTTGCAACTTTGAAACGTTGAAACCTGAAAAAAAGGCGCCCTTTCGGGCGCCCGGATTGCTACTCAGCCTTTGGCTCTGTTGGTTTCGTGATCGCGATGGTTTCGCCCGCATCACCCACCTTGAAACGCGCGAAGCGGCGCACGGCGATGTTCTCGCCCAGTTTGCCGATCTTCGATGCGATCAACTGGCCGATTGAGATGGTCTGGTCCTTGATGAAAGGCTGCTCCAGCAGGCAGACTTCCTCGTAAAACTTTTCCATCTTGCCCGCAACCATTTTTTCGGCGATGTGCTGCGGCTTGCCCGAGGCGACGGCCTGCGCCAGAAAAATGTCTTTCTCGCGTTTGAAGTCGGCTTCCGTGACGTCTTCCTTGCGGACATACTTTGGATCGCTGGCCGCGATGTGCATGGCGATGTCGTGCACCAGTTCCTTGAAGTCCTCGGTACGGGCCACGAAATCGCTCTCGCAATTCACCTCGACGAGCACACCAATCTTGCCGCCGGCGTGAATGTAGCTGGCCACCGATCCTTCGCTGGTCACGCGCGTTGCTTTCTTAGCCGCCACCGATACGCCCTTCTTGCGCAGAATCACGACCGCCTGCTCCATGTCGCCTTTGGCTTCGGTGAGAGCTTGCTTGCAATCCATCATGGGAGCCCCGGTTTTTTCCCGGAGATCCTTCACTTGTGCCGCTGAAATATTCACTGTAGTCGTGCCCATATAACCTCAGGTTTCAATGTTTCAAGGTTTCAATGTTTCACGGTTCTGCCGGTTTCTGTGGTCTATGAAACGTTGAAACCGGGGAACCTTTGAAACCTGCCTCTATAAAAGTAAACCCGCGCCGGGGATTTGCACCTATGACCCGCGCGGGTCAGAAATTCACAGCCCGGGTTTTTACTAGCAACTAGCCACTGACCACTGGCAACTGCCGTTACACCGTCTGGCTTTCGACCTTGGGCAATTCCGCTTCTTCGTTGGCCACTGGTTTCTTGTGCGTTCCCGGACCCAGCACTTCTTCCATGCTGATGTCTTCATTCGCATCCACCGCGGCAGCTTCCTCGGCGTAGTCGGACGCCACGGCCTCTTCTGCGGCCTGGGCTTCACTCGTAGCCGCCTGCATGTCGGCAACCTGCTTGTCGGTCATGAGCTGCGCACCCTCGGCAATCGACTCGGAAATCTTCGAAGTAAACAGCCGGATCGCCCGCAAGGCATCGTCGTTGCCGGGGATCACATAATCCACTTCGCTGGGATCGCAATTGGTGTCGACCACGGCGACCACCGGGATACCCAGCTTGCGCGCTTCGCGCACCGCAATCTGCTCTTTATTCGAGTCGATCACGAAGATCGCGTCGGGCAGGCGGTTCATATTCTTGATGCCGGCCAGGTTGGCCTGCAGATGTTTGCGCTCGCGTTCGAGCTTGATGACTTCCTTCTTGGGCAGCAACTCGTAGCGGCCGTCGGTGGCCATCTCATCGAGCTCTTTCAGCCGCTTCACCGACTTCTGCACCGTCACCCAGTTGGTGAGCAGTCCGCCCAGCCAGCGCTGGTTGATGTAGAACGCGCCGCACTTGGTCGCTTCCTCAGCAATGGCGTCCTGGGCCTGGCGCTTGGTGCCCACAAAGAGCACAATCTTGCCATCGGCGGCCAGATCCTGCACAAACTTCGACGCCTCTTTGAACATCTTCAGCGTCTTCTGCAGGTCGATAATGTAGATCCCGTTGCGCTCTCCGAAGATGTATTCCTTCATCCTGGGATTCCAGCGCTTGGTCTGATGCCCGAAGTGGACGCCCGCTTCGAGCAACTCCTTCATGGTGATGGTAGCCAATGAACCTCCTATTTAGTCTGCATCGGGAGCTCAAGGTTGCAAGATTTCAAAGTTGCAAGGTTTCAAGGTTGGGCTTGCTTCGTCTTTGAAAACCTTGCAACCTCTGAAACTTTGAAACCTGCCTTCACTCCCGATTGCCATTCCCGCCCCCGCGCCGCGAGGCTCGGGAAGAATTGAACACCTAAATCAGTCGTTAGTCCTGAGTCCGGAGTCGCCAGCAAAAGCTCAGGACTCAGGACTCGCAACTCAGGACTGCGAGCGCCTAGCGCTTGCTGAACTGGAAGCGCTTTCTCGCGCCCTTCTGTCCGTACTTTTTGCGCTCTTTGCCGCGCGAGTCGCGGCTGACGAAGCCTTCCGCCTTCAGCTTCTTGCGCAGTTCCGCGTTGAACTGCATGAGAGCGCGGGCAATGCCGAGTTTCACCGCGTCGGCCTGACCGCGCACGCCACCGCCTAAAACGCTGGCGACTACATTGAACGAAGCCGCGGTCTCCGACGACGCCAGCGGAGCTTTCGCCGCCGAGCGCTGCGCCGGAGTCACGAAATATTCCTCGAAGGCGCGTCCGTTGACCTTGAAGTCGCCGGTCCCCGGACGCAAGTAAACCCGGGCAATCGCCGTCTTGCGGCGTCCCGTTCCGTAATATTGAACCAACTCAGCCATTTAGCTTTTCGCTCCTAGCTCCTAGCTTCTAGCTCAAACCAGAAGCGGAGTTCCAAATGTTGTTCTAGGTCTTGTCATCCTGAGCGAAGCGAAGGATCCCTACACTCAAACGCTCTTCTCAGGAAACCGCGACTTTCCGCGGGCGGTACTCGCGCACTTCCAACTTAAAATCCTGCGGCTTCTGCGCCTGATGGGGATGCTTTTCGCCCTTGTACACATTCAGCTTGGAGAGCATGTGCGCGGCCAATTTGTTTTTCGGCAGCATACGCTTCACCGCTGCTTCAATTACCGCTTCGGGCCTACGAACCAGCCGCTTCTTGTACTCTTCGGTACGCAGCCCGCCCGGATAACCGGTGTAGCGCTGATAAACCTTGCTCTCGGCTTTCATGCCCGTGGTGCGAACCTTCTCGGCATTGATCACGATCACGTGATCGCCGGTGTCCAGAAATGGCGTGTACCGCGGGTTCTCTTTGCCCATGAGGATGCGCGCGACCTGAGAAGCCAGGCGCCCGAGCGTCTGCCCGTCCGCATCCACGACGTACCACTTGCGCACAATTTCCCCCTGTTTGGGGAAATAGGTTGACATCGGAAACTCTCCCAGATTGAAAAAAGCTGCGAAAGAAGACCGCTCGTTGATTCCCCTGACGAGGACGCCAGGACCATCAGGCGGGCAACCACACGACTACCAAAGTCTTAACGATAGCGTAGTCTGCAAACTCTTGTCAACGCTATGTTACTTCCGGGACTCCAATCCCTTCAGTGAGTTCCCGGGAATTTGCGGGAACTGGAAGCGCGGTTCGAGGTCCGATTTTCCTGTGCTCTCGTGTCGCACCCAGGCGAGAGCTACTCGTATGCCAGGGCTTCAATAGGGTCTTTGCGCGCCGCTTTAAACGCTGGATACAGGGCTCCGATCACTGCTCCCACGATCGCGATCGCCGTGGCCTTCAGAATCCAGACTCCGGTGACGACCACGCGCAGGGTCGAACGATGATCAATTCCCCACCGGGCTGCCAAGCTGAACAGGACTCCTACAATGATGCCTCCAATCGCCAGCAGCAGCGTCTCTCGCAGGATGACATTGACAATGTAGAGCTTGGAGGCGCCCATGGACTTCAGAATTCCGATCTCGCGCGTGCGCTCCATCACCGCGGTGTACATGGATTGAAAGATCACCAGAAAGCCAATGATGACCGAGATGACGATGACGAAGTCGATAAATTTCGAGACCCCCGGTACCCGGCTGGTAGTCATCATCGACAGGTAGTAGGCCATAGAGGTCGCCACATAACGCTGCATTCCAGGAACTTGCTTGATTTCATTCACTACCTCGTCCGCGTTGGCCGGATTGTCCAGTTTCAGATAGAAGATGTTGGCCTTGTCTTGAGAACCAAGCAGGTCTTGGAGAACACCAAGCTCCACGAACTTGCGAGCGCCTTTGCCCGGTTCCACGATCCCGGACACCCGGAAAGTGTGGTTGAGGATATCGATTTTGTCGCCCACATTGACGTGCTTGGCGCGAGCGAATATATCGTCGACCAGGCAGTCGTCCGGTCCCTGAAAAGGACCGCCGGCGACGTACTGAAACGGGCCAGAGAGCTTTTCGTAGCTCTTCAGATCGACTCCAGCAATGACCTCGATCGCGCCTTGGGTTGAAACCTGGGTCAGCACGGGTGCCACATTCACGACGTGCGGCAACTTAGCCAGAACATTGCCGACTTTTATGGACATGGGTGCGCCGGTCAGGCCCACGAGGAACGACGATCCCGGGGGCATGACGATAATATCGGCGCCAATTCCAGCCTGCCGCTCGCGCGAGTCTCTTAGCAATCCGAGCGCTAAGCCCACAATCAGGAGGATGAGCGTGACTTCCAGAGCGATCGCGATAACACTGATCAGCGATCGAATCGGCCGATGCACCAGATTGGCCACTACCATTTTGTTCATCATAGAAAGAGCGGCCGGAATGCGGAGTAAAAGCGAGCAATCTGCAGTTAGTTCCTGCAGTTTATACCGCTGGAAACGCGCCCCCGATTAAGTCCGGAGCCTTTCCTGGGGGGCTAAAGCCCAGTTGATTTTGCCCAAGCTACAGCGCGTCTAAAGCCGCGCCCTTTCAAGACAGGACTTAATCAGAGATTCCTTAACGCAAATTGCTAATCACTGACCGTTAATTGCTATGAGCACTTACTGCGATTTCAAGACTTGCGGCAATGACTCACTGGCCTGCGGCTGATCCAGATGTACCACGATAGCTCCCGGCGGCTGATCCAACACAAACTGGTCATCCTTGAGGGGGACATTGATCTCCACCTTCACCATGTTCAACGTGAGGTCGTACTCCTCTTGCGGGCGGTAGATTTCGATGCGCGAGGGGAAGGTATAGCCGTTGTAATCTTTGTATTCCGCGTAATGGGCGTCGGTCGCCACCTTGACGTCCTCGTCGTAGATAAACAGCCGGTGCGGCTTCAGATCGGTGCGCTCGAAAACAATCTTGCGCGACATTCTCCAGCCGCTGTCATATCTGTGAATGACGGTCAGCTCGTAATCTGACTGCAGAATACGATGGCCCTTGGCATCATGCAGGGTTTCGTAGCCATTCTCCATAACGGCAATCTCTGTATTCGGATCAATCGGCGCAATCAGCAGCGCCTCATAGATATTCTGGGGGCGGATGCTCTCCATCGGCTGGTCGGCGTTGGGCGTCTTTACTTTGTTCTCGCCGATCACAAACTTGTTCTTGGGCGGGATCCACAATTTGAAGTGCTTGCCGTTGCTGACCATGTCGAATGCCGTGGTTCGAACAAACGGCATCAGTCCGATCATGTGGAGGGAGTCCGGCTGCCGTGCCAGGATGTACCCTCGGATTTCCTTGTACTGGGTTTCGTGGCCCTTCTTCATCCCACCGGAAGAGCTGTCAATGTCCACCGTGGCCTTAAGGGAATGAATCGTATCGGACTGCCGGTTGACGAGATCGATCAACTCCTGCTGCGAAGCCTCCTTGAGCGGGGCCGTCGAATAGCGATCCTCAACCGGGCGGGTTCGAAGCAAACAGCCGGTGGCGGGCATCACAGCGAGGAACAGAATTGCGGCCCAAAAGGGCGAGCTACGTCTCATGCAGATATCAAGGATGCGTCTATGAACATTTGAGTATACCGCGAACGAAAGGGTTCAAAAACCGGAGTGGGTCAGTTTGCGGAGTCTACTGGTTGATCCCGCAAGTGCCTAACGTGCTCTGGACAAAGAATTAAAGGTACGGAAGCCCCGTGCGACCTCCGTACCTTTTGTCTCCCCCAAGCAAATTTACTCCCCCCGAAGCGCGCAATATCTGCCCTGCGACGGGTATGTTCAGTTCCCCCCGGAACTGTCCATTATCAGGGCCAGGCTGGGCCGATCGGTCGCCCGCACCGCATATCGCCCCGCCTTGGGGAAAGTGAATACATCTTGCATCGGTTGCGATAAAAGGTCCATGGAGACAGTCTGAAGCGATATCAATTGATCTGAAGAAGCTGTAAGATGCTTCTTTGACTCTATCCCGCATGTAGCCTAGAATTTTTATAGGGAAGGCGTAAAGGCGAGCGCGAGATGCGCCTCGCGACAGCGGGTGGGACCCTTCGGCTCCGCTCAGGACAGACACCGGCGCTACCCACTTCTGAGGAGGATTCGTTTATGGAAGGCAAAATCGGTCTCACGGAAATCCTCTTCATCGTCGCCATTGCCCTGCTGCTGTTCGGGCCCTCTAAATTTGCCTCGCTGGGCAAGGGGCTGGGCGAAGGCATCCGTAATTTCAAGGCTTCCATGAAAGAGGGGGAAGAAAAGAAAGAAGAAAAGGCGGAAGAGAAAAAGTCCTAGAAGTGGTCATCTCTTCTCTACAGCTCTGCCGTTTCTTCTTCTCAGCTCTCCCGCAGCATGCGGTACACCAGCGCGACTGGCAAACCCACAACATTACTGTAATCGCCCTCAATCCGCGGAATCCAGCAAGACGCCATCCCCTGAATCGCGTAAGCCCCCGCCTTGTCCATGGGCTCGCCGCTGGCAACGTACTCCCGGATCTCCTCCTCGGAGATCACACTCATCGTCACCAATGTCGTTTCCGATGCAGTCCTCAGCTCTCGGGGTTTTAGTTGTTCATCCCCAGCATGTTTCGACTCTTCACCAGCAACTGGCGACTGGCAACTGACGACTGGTGTTACCAGGCACACTGCCGTAATCACGCGATGCTCCTGCCCTGACAGCATTCGCAACATGCGAGCCGCGTCCGCGGCGTCGACGGGCTTACCCAGAATCTCGCCTTCGACCACGACGACCGTATCCGCTCCCAGCACCCGATCGCGGGGCCGCTCGCGCCAGACCTTCAGAGCCTTGTCCCGCGCCAGTCTCTCCGCGCAATCCCGCGCTGATTCGCCAGCCAGAGGAGTCTCATCCACATCCGCCGGCTGCACCACAAACGAAATCCCGGCATTGCGCAGCAATTCCTGACGTCGCGGCGAAGCCGAGGCAAGCACTAACATGGACTTTCGATTTTATCGGAGATGCCGTTGCCAAGCGGGATCAACTCACTCCGTAGAACTTGAGAGGCCATCTCATAATGGACCAAGCGAGTAAGCGTCGGTTTCCCTCAGGGGCTGAAGCCCGCATTTCTGGCGGACCTGAACGGCTCGGCTGAAGCCGAGCCCTTTCAAAACTGATTTATGAGATAACTCTTGAGAACCGCGGACTGACTATGGAAGACTAACTATCGAAGGCTGGATACGGCTGCCTCAGAACCACGTCCCGGCACGATATTTCCGGTACTCTTGGCCGTAGGCCGTCTCCAGCACCAACGCTTCCTTCCGCGCCCGCCAAAGTTGCAAGGGAATCAGAATAAGAAATATCAGCAGCCCCACCGGCCGTCCCAGCACCAGAATCAGCCCCGCAATGACGCACGACCCAAACACATAAATGGGATTGCGAATCCGCGAATACAGCCCGCGCGTGACTAACTTCTTCGCCTGCGCGGTCACGGTCAGCGATCTGCCTAGCTGGAATCGAGCCGTAGTCCACAGCACAAATCCAAAGCCCAGCAGGCACGCCCCCCATACCTGCATCGCGCCCCAATTCGCCGGAGCATGCGCCCAGATAATCAAACCCAGAGCAGCGCCCACCAAGAGAGAAAGCAACACGTTAGCGGCAATCATCGGGACACGAGCGTAAATCAGGAGAACGGTGATGGCAAGGACACTTCCCCTCCATGAGATTGGCTGCCCTACAGTTCCGTGATTTTTGAAGTGTAGGCATTCGTGCTGCCGATATCAGCGGATTTCCTCTCTGCTACACTGGCACGTTTCCGCACAAAGGAGATTCCCCTATGGCTGAAAAGACTCCCCAGACTTTCGCCAACCACGCCCGCTTCGATCCAGCTTTTCACTTTTTCATTGGCCCTATTTTCATGCTGGGCGTGGTCTTCGCCTTCATTCACTTCTTTGCCCACCTCTCGCATGCCGACTTTCGCGACGACTTCCATGCCGTCCTCCTGATCCTGCTCTCGCTCGCCCTGCTGACCTGGGTCTTCAAGACGCGTCTTTATGCGCTCAAAGTGCAGGACCGCGTGATCCGTCTGGAGGAGCGCCTGCGCCTGATGCAGCTTCTCTCCGAGCCGATGCGGGCACGGATTCCCGAATTGACCGTAGACCAGCTCTGCGGGCTGCGTTTCGCCTCTGACGCCGAACTGCCAAAGCTGGCCGAGCGCGCCCTAAACGAAAAGCTTTCGCGCAAGCAGATCAAGGAAGCAATCCAGAACTGGCGTCCCGATTATTGGCGGGTGTAGGTGAGCCACGAGCGGCGAGATACGAGCCATGAGCACGGGATATGCGGGAACGTGAGCACACCGCTCACGACCACTGCTGATCGCCCCTCGCTCGCAGCTCATCGCTGGCTTAAGGTGAATGCCGGATGCCGCGAGCAAATTGTGCCTCCAACCGTCCCGCCCCCGCCAGCATCGAAGTTCGAGTTCATGGAGTGGTGCGGAAGCCGAAAGCCGCCTTCGAGGTAACCTTCGCCGACCGGTGCCGAAAGTAACCAGTACGGTGCCTTTTCGGCGATTGACCATTGCGCGACCGGCGATTACGATTTTTGATAGAATTCACGATTTAGCACCAGGGAGAAGTCTCGCATCTCATAGCGAGATATGCGATTAGTGAATCTTTACGTCCGGACTGTCGCGGTCGCCGGCTTGTTTGCTCTGGCTTGCTCGTGCCAGTCGGCGCAGAAACCGGCTTCGCTTCTCCCCCAGCATGCGGCAGCTCCATCCATGAAACCGGCTCCCGTGGCAGCCTCGCCGCCTGCGGCGGGTCCCGCAGCAGCGGAAAGCGAAAACCAGCAGCCAGATGACAGTTCCGGGCAGAAATCCACTCCCCTCGAAGCGGCTTCTTCCGCTACCCCGGTTTCCGATCCCGTGGCCGATCTGGTAAACCACGCCGAAACCCAGTATCAGGCCGGACTCGCCAACTATCGCGCCGGCAAAGTCGAAGATGCCCGGCAAAATTTCGATCAGGCGCTCAACGCCTTGCTCGACAGTAAGCTCGACATTCGTTCCGATGAGCGCCTGCAAAAAGAATTCGACCGCATCGTCGGGGGCGTGAACGATCTCTATCCCGGCGGCACTTCCGCCGATTCCGCCGAGAACGAGCAGGAACAGCAGAAATCCGAGCCCGCTCCCATCGACGAAACCAACGGCCTCACTCCGTCTGCGGACGCCCGCACCAAGGCGATGGCCGAGGCCGACATTAAGAACACGCACTCCGACTTGCCGCTTATGATGACCGACCAGGTCGCCGGCTTCATCTCTTACTTCTCCAATCGCGGACGCGGCGTCTTCGAGCGCGCTCTGGCCCGCTCCGGACGCTACCGCGACATGATGCTGCCTATCTTGAAACAGGAAGGCGTTCCGCAGGATCTGATTTACCTCGCGCAGGCCGAGTCCGGATTCCATCCGCTCGCGGTCTCGCGCGCCGGCGCCCGTGGCATCTGGCAATTCATGGGCAGCCGCGCCCGCGGGTACGGTCTCTCGCACAACCAATACGTGGACGATCGCCAGGATCCTGAAAAATCCACCCGCGCCGCAGCCCGCCATCTCAAAGATCTTTATAACCAGTTTGGCGACTGGTATCTCGCTATGGCGGCCTACAACTCCGGCCCCGGCACGGTGCAGGCAGCTGTGAAGCGAACCGGCTATGCCGACTTCTGGGAGCTTTATAACCGCAACGTCCTGCCCAAGGAGACCAAGAACTACGTTCCCATCATTTTGGCCGTGACCATCATGGCTAAGAACCCGGCGCAGTACGGACTCGAAGATGTCCAGATGGAAAAGCCGGAGGATTACGATACGATCACCATTGACTATCCAGTGGATTTGCGGCTGGTGGCCGAGTGTGTGAATTCGACGCCCGGCGAGTTGCAGGATCTGAATCCCAGCCTGTTGCGCATGACCACGCCGCGCAGCGGCAAGTTTGAACTGCATCTGCCCGCCGGCAGCAAAGACGATTACGAGACCGCCATCGCCGCCGTCCCGCCCGACATGCGGCTGTGGTGGCGCTATCACACGGTTCACGCCGGCGACACGCTGGCCCGGCTGGCCCGCACTTATCACACCACGGTAAAGGCCATCGAGACTACCAACCATCTCGACGGCAGCAGCGATCTGGACTCCGAAGCCCGGCTGGTCATTCCCGTCGCCCCCGGCAAGCATCCCGAGAGCGACACCGCAACCTACGCCCGCCGCATCACCCGCTACCACGTGCGCCGCGGAGATACCGTTGAAACCGTCGCCGACAACTTCGGCATCTCAGCGCAACAGCTTCGCCGCTGGAATGGCCTGCGCGGTAATAGCCTCGCCGGACGGCGAATCCTGGCCCTGCATTTGCCGATTTCGCCCGGCGCACTTGAAGCCGAAGTCGCTGCTTCGCGCAGCAAGAAGCATCCCAAGACCGAAACCGCCAGCACCAAGCCTCCGGCCAGCAAGTCCGCCGAAGTCGAACGCCTGAACACGGAAGCCGCGGCCCGCCACGAACCGATCCATCACCACAAGGTGCGCTCCGGCGAAACTCTCTACTCCATCGCCAACGCCTATCGCACCACGGTCGCTGCCCTCAAGCGCAACAACCGCGATATAGCCGTCCTCCGCCCCGGTATGATCCTGATCATCCCCTCGCGCTAATCTAGAATGCTACTGCCGGCGCCGATGTCCTCGCCGGCGGTCCCCAGGCTGCGCCGGGCAGCGGAAGGCCCGACCCAGGGTCTAGAACTGCCGAAAATGCGCTCAAATTCCGGCCGGTGCACGAATTCCGCACCTAGAAATCCACAATCTTACGTGCGTACAATCACATTCCTTAACTCCTCCACTTTATACAATTTTCAGTTATTTTGGGTCCCTGACCTGAATATCAATCATCAAGGAGAATCTCATGCGAATCACCCAAGTGCTCGTCTTGATCCTGATCGTTGCCGTTACTATGACGGTTGCCCTGCCTGCTTTTGCCGCAGACGGAGCCGCCACTTACAAAGCCAAATGCGCCGTCTGCCATGGCCCCGAGGGCCAGGGCAAGATCGGCCCGGCGCTGAAAGGCGCGTCCCTCAGCGCTGATCAGATTGCCGATCTGCTCACCAAAGGCAATGAAGCCAAAAAGGCCCCGCACAAGAAAGCCATCTCGGGTGTCACCCCCGAAGACGCGAAGGCTGTTGCGGATTACGTCAAGTCGTTGAAATAATCACCACGCCCTGGCTGTAATCACGCCAATCAAGCCCTCGGGTCTTAAGTCCTGAGGGCTTTTGCCTCGCAGCCAGGCCCCCACGGCACGATCGCAGATTTCTGACTTCAGTTGCACATCGAGACCCCTGAGGGACAGGGCCGGGATCTTGATTTTGATCCGGCTCTCATCATCCGCCGTTCTTGTATTTCCCCGCTCATGGCCGTGGCTAGGGTACGGGGCCGCTGTTCTCGGTTTAGAGTCGATATCAGAGTCCAACTGATTTTCCTTTTTCTTCTTCCCTTTTCGCTGTCCGCTGTGATAACCAAATACGCAGAAGCCTGTGTTTCGAGTCCTTGCAGGTTGCACTGAACGTCGTGCTATAATCGCCCGCCGTTCCAGCAGAAGTTTCCGGTGGTCTTTTAAATTCCTTTGTGCCCGCAGCCAGGGCGGCGTATCCGCTCCCGGCCGCCACTGAATCGAGGAGGAGCAATGACGTTCGACGACCCCACGCTCTACGGACGTGACGACGAAGAAGAATTCGGCGACAGCGGCGCTTACAGCGAGTCGCTGGAAGAGGATTTTGAAGAGGAAGAAGAAGAGGAAGAAGAGCCCGGCATGCCGGCCTCCGAATCCGCCGAGCCCGAGCCCATGTCGGCTCCCGCGCCTGCGGCTCCCAAACCCTCCGCGCCATCCGGCGGTGGCGGAGGCGGCAAAAAGCCCGCCGCCAAGAAGAAACCCGCCAAGAAGAAACCCGCGGCCAAGAAAAAAGCTAAGAAGGCGGCTAAAAAGGCCCCCAAGAAAAAAGCCAAGAAAGCGGCCAAGAAGGCCAAGAAAACTGCCAAGAAAAAAGGCAAGAAGCGCCGCTAACTCGTAGAAGCTTTGCTAGCAACGCATTCCAATTTGTGATTCCGACCGCAGGGAGGAATCTGCTGTTCTGCCGGCTGCAGCTATCGGCAGATTCCTCACCGGCTCCTGCGTTTCGGAATGACAACCACGTTGTTCGCCCACGCCATCGTATAATTCCCGCGCTCACCCTACCGAGGATTTCATGAGATCCATCCGTTTCGCGAAGATCGTATTGCTCTGTCTGCTCCCGTTCACCGCTTTCGCTCAAACCCAACCGTTGCCGGCGCCGCCCGGCACGCCCAAGCGCCCCGTCACCGACGAATACCACGGCATCCAGGTCACGGATGACTACCGCTGGCTGGAAAACTGGGACGATCCCGCCGTGAAGCAGTGGAGCGCCGCCCAGAACGCCCGCACGCGTGCCTATCTCGACCACCTGCCCGAGCGTGCCGCGATCAAAGATCGGCTGAAGCAGCTCGTCTCCGCCAGCTCCGCCTCTTATTACAATCTCCAATTCCGCGGCGGAATGCTCTTCGCCATGAAATACCAGCCACCGCAGCAGCAGCCGATGCTGGTCGTGCTGCGCTCGGCCGACGATCCCGGCAGCGCGAAAGTGGTCTTCGATCCCAACGCCGCCAGCAAGAAAGGATCGATCGCGGTCGACTTCTTCGTGCCTTCCTTTGGCGGAACGTACGTCGCCGCCGCGCTCTCGAAAAATGGCTCCGAAGACGCCGAAGCGCACGTTTTCGAAGTCGAAACCGGTCGCGAACTGCCCGACATCGTTCCCCGCGTCAACTTCGCCACGGCCGGCGGCAGCATTGCCTGGAAGGCCGACGGCTCCGGCTTCTATTACACGCGCTATCCACAGGGTAACGAGCGCCTGCCCGAGGACGCCAACTTCTACCAGCAAGTTTACTTTCACAAGCTGGGCACCAACGCCGCGCAAGACACCTATGTCATTGGCAAGGATTTTCCCCGCATCGCAGAAATCAGGCTCGATACCAGCGATGACGGGCGCTGGCTGCTCGCCTCCGTCGCCAACGGCGATGGCGGCCAGTTCGCGCACTACCTGATGGATCTCGACGGCCGCTGGACGCAGCTGACGCACTTCGAAGACGGCATCGTTTCGGCAAAATTCGGCTCCGCCGGAGGCGGCGGGGAGGGTTCGCTCTTCCTGCTCTCGCGAAAGGATGCGCCCCGCGGACAGATTCTGCGCCTCCCGCTGAGCCATCTCGATCTCACGCAAGCCACGGTGATCGTTCCGCAAACGCCCGGCGGCACGGACGAAAAAGACCGCGCCTCCATCGAATCATTCGAACCCACGTGGGGACATCTCTATGTCGTGGACATTATGGGCGGGCCTTCGCGCGTGCGCATCTTTGGGCAAAAAAATTCTGAGCGCGTCCGCGGCGGACCGCCGCCGGCGTTCGAAGCCATGGGAGAAATTCCTCTTCCTGCAATTTCCTCTGTGGGTCAGTTAATCTCCATCGGTGGGGGCGATGTGCTTTTTAATAACTCCACATTTCTGGAGCCGCCGGCCTGGTATCACTTCGACGCCGGCACGGGAAAATCCGAGCGCACCGCGCTCGTTCAGATCTCTCCCGTAAACTTCGACGATGCCGAAGTGGTGCGCGTTTTCGCCACGTCCAAGGACGGCACGCACGTTCCGCTCAACATCATCATGCGCAAAGGCACCACGCTGGATGGCTCGCATCCCGCACTGCTCACTGGCTACGGCGGCTACGACATCAGCACCAAGCCGCGCTTTCTTGGATCGCTGGCGCGCTTGTGGCTGGATGCGGGTGGCATCTTCATCGAGACCAATCTGCGCGGCGGCGGCGAGTATGGCGAGGAATGGCACAAGGCGGGCAACCTCATTCACAAGCAAAACGTCTTCGACGACTTCATCGCCTGCGCCGAATACCTGATCGACCAGAAATACACCTCCCCGGCGCATCTCGCCATTCTGGGCGGAAGCAACGGGGGCCTGCTGATGGGCGCGGCCTTCACGCAGCGCCCCGATCTTTTTCGCGCGGTTGTTTCTTATGTCGGCATCTACGACATGCTGCGCGTCGAACTCGATCCCAACGGCGCCTTCAACGTCACCGAATTCGGCACCGTCAACGATCCCGAGCAGTTCCAGGCGCTATACGCCTACTCGCCCTATCACCACGTGAAAGACGGGACAGCGTATCCGGCGATCCTGATGCCAACGGGCGAGAACGATCACCGCGTCAATCCCATGCAGTCGCGCAAGATGATCGCCCGCCTGCAGGCCGCGGACAGCTCTGGCCATCCCATCCTGCTGCGCACCTCGGCCGCCGCCGGCCACGGCGCCATCGGTGCCGCTCTCGACGAACAACTCGATCAGCAAGCCGACGTGCTCAGCTTTTTATTTGATCAGCTGGGAATTCAGTATCAATAGCGGAAACCTGGAAGAGCGGCGGTAGGAAGGGCAGGGCAACGTGGAAGAGCGGCAATGTGGGGGCGGCAATGTGGAAGAGCGGCCCTTCAGGGCCGCGTTAGAGGCTGAGATTTGACGCCCTTTAGGGCCTGTGGTCGTTTTTCGGGGATCGATCACGGGGACTAAAATCCCGTAATCATTGTTGCACCTGATGCGGTCGCTGTTCCACGGCGCTTCTCATCACGCAGCCGCCAACGCTAGACGGGAATTCAGTACGTCGCGCCCGTCACCTGAGGCCGGGGCACTACCGGCGGGGCCAAAGTCGCGATGCAAGTCGCACTGCCGTGGCAGCTCACGTCCAGGCGCACCACCAGGATCGCGTCGCTTTCCCCCGGAAACTCCAGCGGATAATGCGCCGCTGTGAGCTTCGCTACCAACGGCTCCAGCTCACGATCCCCCGAATAGAAGCTCACCGACGCGTTGTCGGGCTTCAGAGCAAGCGTAAACTGCGCTTCGCCGGAGAGCTTCCCGTCATTGCCCACCTTCACCTCGCGCGAATGCCGAAGCTGTTCCGCCGGAGTCTGCGTCCATTCACCGTTGGGCAACCGCCGGATTTCGGCTGCCGGCTGTTTCCCAGTCAGCTTCTCATAGCGCGCCCTGATTTTATTCACCAGCCTGTGATCAAGGTTGGGCGCCATGGGCGTGGGCAGATTCCCAACCTTGCTCGAAAATCCAGGCACGGGTGAAACCGCCAGCGCAAATTCATACGAGCGCGCGGCTTCCTGCTTTTTTCCTTCCTTCTCGTAGATCTCGCCCAGATGTTCCGCCACGGTGGGATCTTCCCCCAACAACCAGGCGGCCCGAATGAAGCTTTCCGCGTGCTTCACGTCGCCGGACTGAAAATAAACCCAGCCCACCGTATCCCAGACCAGGGAATAGTCGTAGGTCACGCTCATGCCCGTCTCATCGGAAGATTGCGATCCCTGCGCTTCGTCGTCCAGTTCGTCGATTGCTTTCTGGCCGTACTGCTGCGCCAGGTCGAGACTCGTCCCGGCTTCGGCCAGCGTGTAAGCAACATTGTTCAGCATCATCGCGTCATCATCTTTTTGCTCGACTGCCGCCTTCATGTGCGCGATCGCCTGCTCGGGCTGCTTGTTCTTCAGGTATATATCCCCCAGCTGATATTGCAGGTTCGCATTGTCCGGGACGGCTTTGACTGCTCCTTCGAGCACGTCGGCGGCCTCCGAATACTTGTTCTGTTGCGCCAGCAACCCAGCCAGCGACGAGGCCCCTGTCACGTTGCCTGGATCGGCTTTCAACAGCTTCCGGGTTTCTGCAATGGCCAGGTCTTTGTTGCCCGTGAGATTGGCTGCGTACGCTGCTGCCTGAATCGTTCGCACATCATCCGGCGAATTCTCTTCTTCCTTCTGGAACTCCCCCAGCGCGTCCTGGGGCTTGTTCTGCACCAGGTAAAGCGCGCCCAGAGCGCGATGCGCCCCTTTGTACTTCGGATCTTTCTCGATCACCTTCTGCAATAATTCGCGCGCCAGAATCACGTCGCGGCGCTGTACCGCCGAGCTTGCCTGCTTGAACAGGTCGTCGGCACTGTCCGTCACCGCTTCCTTCGTTCCCCCACCATTTTCCGGCCGCACAATGTCGATCGCGTCTGCCGTGAAATCCGTCGCTCCGCGCCTCAGTGGAATGAACGCGTACTCGTTATCGTTGACGGCGCGCCCGAAATTGCGGAAATTCTCCCACTCGTTCAACTCCACTTCATTTTTCTTCACCACCAATTCACGGGTGGTGGTCATCACCCCTTTTTCAATGCGGCTCTTGGCCGTATATTCCGCATACGCTTCCACCAGATGGCAGTCTGCCGGAGCCGTCGCATGATACCCCGCGGGCAGTTCGAGCTGCCCCTTGTACACAATCGTTCCCAGCGCACCCAGAAGAACCGGTTCCAGGGGCTTCTTTTCCCTCCCATCCTTCGCGAATTCGATTCCCATCGGCGGCAGCGGCGCGGTGATTTGCCGGCTGTTCTCCCAATCGCCGTAGTTCTTCCGCACGTAGTCGTAGGAGATCTTGAAGGGCTGATCCAAATCGTCGGGGGGTGAGATCTTGACATTGCTGACGTCCCCGCCGAAGTTCATGCCGTAGGAAAAACGTTGCACCGCTTCCTTCCACTGCGACTCCGAAATCTGCCGGAACATCATCCTCAGCAGCACTTCCGCATCCCCTCGGTACGACTGCTCCGCGTGGCCGCTGAAAGTTCCTTCGCCGTTCAACTTCCCTTCCATGGAAAATTCCTGGGCCATCGGAAACGGCGGATTCGCCGGCGTGGTCATCAGCAGCGGCGGCTTGCTCACGGGAATCACGAGCGCCTGCTTGTCCCTCAGAATCTGCATCAGCAATCCGTAAGGCGCAACCTCAGGCGTGGTATCAAGCCATACATACTCGCCACCGCGAGGCACTACCGTAATCACGTGATTGAACTGCGCCGGCGAGGGCACATCCGGATCGAGCCTGCGCGCGCTGTGAATCAGCGCAGGCCATGCTTCAATCCCCGCCGCCTTCAGCAACGCCGCCAGCAGCGTGTGCTTGTCCTTACAATCGCCATAGCCGTTGCCCAGAACATCGTCAGCGGCATGCGGCTGGTAGCGCCCGATCCCAAAATCAAGGCCGATGTAGTGATACTTCAAGGCCACAAATCTATAGAGCGCGCGAATCTTGGCATCATCCGATGTCAAGCCTTTGGTAAGTTCCGCCGCTTTGGCTTGAATCGCCGGTGTGACTTCCAGCGGATCTTTCTGCAGCCCGCCATACCACTCACCCACTTCTTTCCAGCTCTTGAAGGTCGTCACCTGCACATCGGGATTCGGAGGGATACGCCGCGGAATCTCGTTCGGATCCTTCTCCGGCACGATCAGATTCGCATTCTGCCAGCGGTAGATACGGCGCTCGTTTTCTTCCGTGATCTCCGCCTTGAACTCCGGGCTGACCACTTTCACGTATTTGCTCGCAGGGACGCTGATCTCCAGGTGCTCGTCTTTGCTGATCGCAGTCTTGGTGAACGAATATTCCTGCCAGAACTGCCCCGCCACTTCCGGATTCACCACGCGGTAGCGAACCTCGTATTCGAGGACGTCCCCGACGCCCAGGCCTTTCACGGCCACATGTTTTTCGTGCACGTCGCTATAGAGCGGCGCGGCGCGGCTCACATCCGCCGGCATGTCCTGCACGTTGTAGTCGGGCGTTTTGACCACGCTGCCGTCGGGCTTGTGCACCCGCACGTAGTCGATATCGACGGTCTCATTGGCGCTGCTGTAGGTGAAACTCAGAACCGCAAAGGTCTTTACGCCGGCGTCGGCAAGGATCTTGATTTCTGAGGTGACCTCGCGCGAGCCGGTGCCGTCATTTTCAAACGCAATCCGGACGTCGCTCCGTTCGACGGTATAAGCCTCTTTGGAAAAGTCGCGCGGGACAGGAGTCAGCTTTTGCTGCCCAACCGCCGGCAGAAAGGGAACAGCCATCAGCAACAAAACCAGGAGCGGTCGTTTCTGTGACATGCGATCGCCTGTATCTGGAACGAGCTCGTTCCGCTTGCTACTTCTTGCCGCCGACCGCGCCCAGGCACTTGCCGTAGAGTTCGAGCAGGTGGTCCGCATACTCCTCCGGCTTGGACGCGGCCCCGCCGCCGGTGAATCCCACTCCGCCCCCGCCCGACGTTCTGCCGTACCCGGTGGTCATTGCGATGAATTTCATCAGATCGAGTGCGATATCTTCATTCCGGCGCGAGTGACCCGAGCCGGTCGCTGGTACTTCGTCCATGATTCCTTCTCCTCTGCCAGAGATAACGGGGAGTTCATCGTCTTCTTCTTCGTCTTGCAGGCTGGGTGTGACGGGAATGCTCATGACGCCAGGGATGACTCCGATTAGCGATGATAGCAGAGCCCGGAAGCAGAAAGCCGGAAGCCGGAATCCGAAATTATGCTGGTAACCGACCTGCCTGAGCTACGTCCAAATTTTGTATAGGAGCGGACGAATGCTGACCGACCTTCGTGACGCACTGCGGCAGCTGCGCAAAGCGCCCGGATTTACTGCTACAGCTTTGATCACACTTGCGCTGGGGATCGGGGCCACGACGGCGATCTTTACCCTGGTGCACCAGGTGATGCTGAAATCGCTGCCAGTCACCAAGCCCGGCGAGCTGTGGCGCATTGGTGACAAGGATCGCTGCTGCAACTGGGGTGGATATACCCAGGGAGACGACGGCGATTTTGCCCTGTTCTCCTGGGAAGCTTACAAGAATTTTCGCGCGCACACTCCGGAGTTCACGGACCTGGCAGCATTGCAGGCCGGCAATGCGCCTCTCGGCGTGCGCCGTGCGGGATCACAAGCTCCAGCGGACACGCGCAACGGCGAGTATGTCTCCGGAAATTTCTTTCGGACACTTGGCGTGCAGCCTTGGATCGGCCGTCTGATGACCGATGAGGATGATGTGGAAGGCGCGCCGCCGGTGGCCGTGATGAGCTACCACATTTGGCAGGGCAAGTACGGATCAGATCCATCCGTAGTCGGCGCCGGCTACCAGATCAATGGGCATTCGTTCACCGTGATCGGTGTGGCTCCCCCGGGATTTTTCGGAGCCAAGTTGGCTGGGTGGGGCATGCCGGATTTTTGGTTGCCGCTCACGACCGAGCCGCTCATCGATGGAGCCACAGCTCGACTGAAAAGGCCAAACGGCAACTTCCTGGATCTGATCGGAAGAGTGCGTCCGGGCACGAATCCCAAGTCGCTCGAAGCAGAGGTGAGAGTCGAGTTCTATAACTGGCTCGCCAGCCATGTTCCCGATATGGAGCCGGGCGAGAAGCAACTCTGGCGGCAGCAGACCCTCCACCTGACTCCCGGCGATGCCGGCGTGACAGCCATGAGATCGCAGTACGAGGACGGGTTGAAGCTGCTCCTGGTGGCTTCCGCGTGCGTGCTGCTGGTGGCGTGCGGAAATCTGGCAAATCTGATGCTGGCGCGCGGGTTGAAGGATCGCGCACCAACTTCGGTGCGAGTGGCGCTGGGAGCCTCGCGAGCACGGCTGGTTCGCAAGGCCCTGGTTGAGTGCATCATGCTGGCTGCCATCGGCGGAGCCTTGGGCGTTGCCGTAGCATACGGCGGCACAAGATTGATTTTGCATCTTGCCTTCCAGACCGGCGGCCCCAATAACTATGTGCCGATCAGCGCCACGCCCTCCTGGCCGGTGCTGCTGTTCACCCTGGGCGTCTCGATTCTGACTGGAATCATTTTCGGAATTGCGCCCGCGTGGATGACTTCCCACGCAGACCCCGTCGAGGCGCTTCGCGGGGCAAACCGTTCGGTCGGGACCAGTCGCGCATGGGCGCAGAAATCCCTGATCATCGCCCAGGCTGCCATGTCTCTCATCTTGCTCTCCGCAGCGGCTCTGCTTGGTCAGAGCCTGCGCAACCTGCAGCACCAGAATTTTGGTTTCGAAACTCAGGGCCGCTATATTGCCTGGATCAATCCCATTCTCGGCAATTACAAGCCGGAACAATTAGAACCGCTATTTCGCGAAATCGATGATCGCCTGCTCCAGATTCCCGGCGTGCGTATGGTGGCGCCCGCGCTCTATGCCCCCATGACCGGTGATAGCTGGAACAACGGGGTTCGCATTGAGGGCCGGCCTGAGCCTCCGGCGAAAGAAGATACGAGTTCGGGATTTGTCCGGGTAATGCCGGGCTTCTTCGAGACCGTCGGGGCCAAGATCGTACTCGGCCGGGCCATCACCGACCAGGACACGGAAGCGACCCGGAGAGTAGCTGTAATCAACGAAGCGTTTGCGAAAAGATTCTTCAAGGACCAGAACCCGATCGGCCAGCATTTCGGACCCGACAAGATCAAATATTCCGCCATGTTCGAAATCATCGGCGTCGTGAGGAACATGCGCTACATGACTTACGACTATAAGGATCCGATTGGCCCCATGTACTGGTTGCCGGAAGCACAGACTGTGCAGTATGACGATCCCGCCTACTCCAGCGGCGAAATCTGGTCACACTACTTGTACAACATCGCAATCTGGGCTCCCGGAGACCCGCCGGGCATGGAAGACCGTGTGCGCCGGGTGCTGGCGAGCATCGATCCGAATTTTGTGCTTTACGGGGTTGATCCATATAGCAAAGTCGTCGCTGGTGATTTCCAGCAGGAAAACATGATCGCAACCCTGACTACACTCTTCGGCGTCCTTGGCCTCGTGCTGGCCGCCGTCGGTCTCTATGGAGTGATGGCATACACCGTGGAACAGCGGACTAGCGAGATCGGGGTTCGCATGGCGCTCGGGGCCGATCGAGGGCAGGTCATGAAAATGGTATTGCGCGGTGCTTTCTCGCAGGTCGGTATCGGGCTCGCAATTGGCATTCCCGCAGCGGTTGGGGCCGGAATGCTGATGAGCAATCAGCTCTTCGACGTTAAGCCATGGGATCCCGTCATGCTCGCCGTGGCTACTCTGATGCTTGCCTTGGCCGCACTGCTGGCCTCGGCGATCCCGGCGCGGCGAGCCGCTGGCGTCGAGCCCATGGTTGCGCTGCGCAACGAGTAGTCACGGGCTGCCATCCTCTCGATAAAAGATCTTGTGCGGTAAACGAGCCAGGTCCCGGGGCCGATCGCCTACCTCTTCACTTCGCTCATCAGCGCCAGCATATTCTCCTCAGTATCCCGGAAAAACGTCATCCACAAATCATGATCCGGCAGCCGCGCGATCATGTGCGGTTCGTCTTCGAAGCGCACTCCCTGCTCTTTCATGCAGCTTTGCGCTGCCCGGATGTCAGGCACAGCGAAATAAAGAATCGAGCTGGCATGATTGAACTCCGGCTTCTCCGGACGGTCCAGCATCAGCCGCACCCCGCCGCAATCAAAGAATGCCAGCCCCGGCGGCGCTTTGAAAAGCAGTTTCAGTCCGAGCACCTTTTCATAGAACGCCGCCGCGCGCTCCACGTCATACGTACGAATCTGGATCTGCCCGAGTCTCGTAATCCCCGGTCCTCCTGCCTCCATGAAAGTGATCCCCCTCAACTTGATCTCCTCTTAAAAATTAGTTAGCATAGCTAACTATATCCGGCAAGCAAAGTCAAGCCGCATGTAGAGGGATTCTTCAATCAGCAATCAACAATCAGCAATCGGCAATCCGCCAGAGCGCCATACGGCACCCGAAGTTCTCGCCGTCGCCGACCGCCTGCACTCCACCGCGATTCACCTGCTTCGCCGTGTGCGCCAGCAGGATGTAGCCACTGGCGAGGGGCCGGCAAGGCTCTCGGCGCTGTCGGTGCTGGTATTCGGAGGCCCGAAAACACTGGGCGAACTCGCTGCCGCCGAACAGGTCAAGCCGCCCACCATGAGCCGCATGGTTGCCGGCCTAGCCCGCAGCCGCCTGGTCGAAATCAGAAAGGATCCCGCCGATGCCCGCCGCATACACATCCGCGCCACCGCCAAAGGGACCAGGCTGCTGCGGAAAGGGCGGCAATTGCGAATCGCCTATCTCGCGGTGCACCTCGACCATCTGCCTCCGCACGAACTCCAAATCCTCGATCAGGCTGTGGTGATCCTCCGCCTGGCCCTGGTAAGTCCCTGATTTCAAAGTTCCCCGAAAGGAACAAGTCAGGGTACTATGGGCACATGAAAGACCGCGTCCCGATAGGCATACTAGAGGGTCTTGGAAACAGCAGGAGTGTGCTTCCCAGACGACGCAGCGGTTCGTAGTTCAAGTCCCTTCCCGCCGCCCGGCCCTTGGCAAGAAAACTTTTCTGTTCGAAAGGATGGCTTTGTCGCGAACGCGAAGCACTCTGGTGGCCGCCGGCCTGTTATGGCTGACGCACGTCGGCGTGATCGTGTTCCTCGGGAGCAATGGTCTCGGGCCGTTGCTCTCCGACGTCATCCAACTCACGCTGGGGGCGTTGCTGATTTATGCCATCATGCAGGCCAGCCGCCGCTCCGAAGGCATGGCCATTGCTTTCTGGCGGCTTACCGCCGTCGCCTACGGGTTTTGGTTTATCGCGCAAGCTCTGACGGTTTACAACGATCTGCACGCCACTCCCGCGGTCAACTGGACCAACAACCTGCTGTTTTCCTTCTGGTTCGTCCCGCTGGCCATGGCGATATTTCTCGATCCCGATAGTGAAGCGGGAAAGATCGACACCCTGGTCGCGCTCGATTTCGTGCAGGCCGTGCTGGTGTGCCTCGCGGCCTACGTCTATTTCTTTTATCTGCCCCACGCGGGAAGCTCCTCGGGCGAGTTGTCGCACGAGGTGTGGGCTCCGTATTTTGTCGGCTACTCGTTTGTCGCCGGATCATTCCTGCTGCGCGCTGTCGTCACCCGCTCGCGGGATGCCCGCGCCCTGTACGGACGCTTGGGAATTTTCCTCACGCTTTCTGGCTGCATCGATGCCCTCTGGTCCTACGGGCCGGTACAAGGACTCACCCTGGGATCGTGGTTCGATTTGCTGTGGAGCGCGCTGCTGGTGATTCCCCTGGTGATCGCGGCCACCTGGAAGCAGGTCGAAGAGCCGGTAATCGGGCTCGAGCCCAAGCGCCGCGAGAAGCGCATCTACACCGAAATCTTTTACCTGATCTATCCCCTGCTGGTGCTGTTCATGTCGTTGCGCATTGCGCGCGAACGGCTCGCGCTGGCGGCCCTGATCGTCTTTCTCGCCTTTGTGTGTTCCAGCGCGCGCCTGCTGGTCACCCAGCACCGCCTGCTGCAAACCCGCGAGGCTTTACGGCGCGAAGCCGCCCACGACGGCCTGACCAGCCTGTGGAACCGCAAAGCGATTCTGGAGATTCTGCAACGCGAATTGCTGCGCGCCGAGCGGGACCGCCAGCCGGTCGGCGCGATCATGATCGACGTAGATCACTTCAAAAACATCAACGACACTCGCGGACACGCGGCCGGAGACTCCGTGCTGCGCATCATCGCCAGCGGGATTGCCGCCATGGTCCGTCCCTATGACGCGGTCGGTCGTTATGGCGGAGAAGAATTCCTCATCGTGGCCCCCAATTGCGGGCTGGCCGAGGCGTGGGAGCTCGCGGAACGCGTGCGTGGCCACGTGGCCAGTTGCAACATCATGGCTGGCGGATCGACGGTGCGCGTCAGCCTCAGCCTGGGCGTCGCCACCGGAGAGGCCGCCGCCGATCTGGAAAAAGTTCTGCATGCCGCCGACGCCGCTCTCTATCAGGCCAAGAATGCCGGACGCAACCGCGTCGAACCCAGCCTGGGCCGCGCCGCCGGTGCAAGTCAGGGCGATTCATCGACTCCCAATCGCGACTTCTGGCTGTAAGAACGGCCTCCGGCTCTCGGCTTCCCAACCCCCGCCCGGCGCTTGCCCTGAGCGAAGTCGAAGGGTCCCGCCGGCTGTCGCCAGCGCATCTTACGCTCGCTGCATGAGCGATTCCGCTCGATGAAAGGTTCTGGTGCGAAGCGCAGTCTATTCGTACCGCAGCGCAACCATGGGATCAACCTTAGCCGCGCGCCGCGCCGGGATGTAACAGGCCAGCAGCGCCGCCGCGACCAGCAGCAGGATTACAGCGGCAAAAGTTAGCGGATCCGTTGCCGTGACGCCGAACAGTAATGACTCCATGGTCCGCGTGAGGGCCAGCGAACCGGCGAGGCCGACTACGATGCCGATAAGGATCGTGCGCAGCCCCTGGCCGAGGATCATCGTAAGCACGTCTCGCGACCGAGCGCCCAGAGCCACGCGCACGCCAATCTCGCGGGTGCGGCGGCTGACCGAATAGGCCATCACGCCAAATACGCCCGCCGTGGCCAGCAGCAGCGCGACCAGGCCGAAGAAAGCGATCAGGATCAGATTGAAACGCCGCGAGCCGAGCGACGCGGAATAGATCTGAGAGAAGGTCCGGAAACGTGGAGGAATTTCCGGATTGAGCTCCTGCAGGATTCTGCGCGCCTCGGCGGTGACCTGTTGCGTGTCGGCGTCGGTAAGCATAGTGATAGTCATCCAGGGGCGGGGGCGCTGGAAGAGATCGACGTAAACGGTGGGGCGCGGCGGGGCGTCGAGGCCGTCCTGGTGAACGTCGGCGACGATGCCGACGATGGTGAGCAGGCGCAGGTCGCCATCCATGTTGCCGAATTCGATGGTGTGGCCGATGGGGTCCTGGCCGGGCCACTCGGCGCGGGCAAGCGAATCGCTGATGACGGCAACATGGGGCGAGTCGGCGGTGTCGCGCTCGTCGAAGATGCGTCCGCGAAGCAAGGGGATGGCGAGGGCCTGGAAATAGCCGGGCGTGGCGACACCGAAGTCGGCCTTCCCCTGGCGTTCTTTCTGCTGGAAGAGAATCTGGAAGTAACGGGAAAGCTCTTCATCGCTATGCAGATTTTGCGGAAACTCTTCGGGAGTCATGCGGAAAAACATGCCGTCGGGCATCTCAGAAACCATAGGAAGTTCGTTGACCGCGCCGACCTGGTGAACGCCGGGAATGCGTTTCAGGCGGTCGATCAGATTAGCGTAGAAAATTCCTTGGGGGGCTCGCGAATGAGTTCCTTCGACCCAGGGAAGTGCGACATCCATGGTGACGATTTTGTCGATGCGGAAGCCGGGATCGACCTCGAGAACCTTCATCAGGCTGCGGCCAAGCAGGCCGGCTCCGATCACAAGAACGAGGGTGATGGAAATCTGCGCGGCGACGATGCTGCGGCCAATGCGCTGCGTGCGTTGCGAGCCGGATTGAGCGCGTCCGCCTTCGCCGAGTCCTTCACGCGGGTTACCGGAGGTGGCGCGCAAAGCGGTGAAGATTCCGAGCCCCACGGCCACGGCGGTGGATAGCAGAAACGCGAATACCATCACCGGGATGTTGATCGCGATTGTGTCGAGGCGAGGCAGACTTTCGGGAGCGAGGGCAAGCAGGGCGGAGACGCCGAAGTAAGCGGCGAGAATTCCCAAGCCGCCGCTCAAAATTGAAAGCAGGAACGCTTCGGTGAGGAACTGACGGATGAGGCGCCCGCGGCCGGCGCCGAGGGCGGTGCGCACCGCGAGTTCACGCTCGCGCACCGAGGCTTGCGCGAGCAGCAAGTTGGCGACGTTGGCGCAGGCGACGAGCAGCAGAAATCCCACGGCTCCGAGAAGGATTAGCAACGCCGGGCGAGCATTACCGGTGATTGAATCCTGCAGCGGGACGACGGCGGCATCCGCGTTGAGATAATCGTTCCGCTCGCTGGAAGTATCGTAGATGCGATGCGCGATGGCGCTGATCTCCGCCTGGGCTTGCTCTACCGTGACTCCCTCGCGCAGACGGGCGATTCCATCGTAATTGTGCGAGGTGCGGCTGGGATTTTCGCCCTCCCGATCGGCCGCCACCCAGAGAGCGGCATCCTGCGGGAAGTGAAATCCGCCGGGCAGCACGCCGATGACGGAATAGATCGCGTTATCAATCTTCAAATGCAGTCGCGAAAAATCGAGCGATGCGCCGAGATAATCCTTCCAGTATCCGTAGCTGACCAGCGCGACGGGAGCCGCGCCTTTGACATTGTCCGAAGCAGTGAAGTCGCGGCCGATGATCGGCTGGACGCGGAAGACTTTCAGAAACTGGGGAGTGACTGGGGCGACCACGGTCCGCGTGGGCTGGGAACCGCCCGAAACGGAAGCGATGTCGCCTCCGTATTTTGCGATGGCCTGGAAGCTGTGGTTCTGATCGCGAAAGTCGTCGTAATTGGGATCGGCCAGTTCCGACCACGTGCCATGGCTGTTGATTTCAAAGATGGCCATGATCCGGTTGGGATGGTTGTAAGGAAGAGGCTTGAGCAGCACGCCGTAGACGACGCTGAAAATTGCCGTCGTTGCCCCAATGGCCAGAGCGAGGGTGATCACCGAGAGGGCAGTGAATCCGGGGCTTCGCCGCAACCGGCGCAGCGCGTGGCGTAAGTCCTGAAGGAGGGTTTCCATAGGTGCACACCTTACCGAAAGAGGTTACGTCGACTGGGAGGAGCAAGTTCCCCGCCACACCCCCATATTTATAAATCATTGACAGCAAAGGATCAGGCCACCCTCAGCACGCATTCAAAACACGCTCCCGTGACCAGTCCAGAACGTCGCTGTGCGGAATCGGACATTGGCGACCACAAGTCGCCAGGATCACAGAAAGACCTTACGGCCCGGGGTCAACACAGTTCTTCATAGAATGAGTCCCTGCAAATCCGCGTGAATCCGTGGCCATGAATCTGAATCCTCGCGTTCTTTCCACAAGCTTCCCAGGTTGCATGCATTTTTCTTTCTCGGGCGAATTTTTTAATACGGTGTAAGTTATTGAAACTGCGGCGCGCGATTCTCAGTTTGCACGGTTCCATCTTGGTTTTCCTCGCTCTTCCACAAGGAAGTCTCATCGTCCACAGTTTCTGCACAGCTGGAAAACTTTTTTGTGTTGCGGGCCGCAACAAAGTGACGGAGAGTGGGTTCAGCGAAACGTGAGGTTCCTGACTTGGCCGGATGATTGCGGCAGAGCCAGCGGCAGCCGGTAATTCGTGAGAGCGAGTTGCCGGGGACACATCCAGTATGCGCACGAGCGCGACTGGTTGCCCGGGCGTTGCGGCCTCCTCCCCCTCTCCTTGCTACGAGCAGGAAGGGCTGCTGGCCACCGCAGCGGTTGCGGAGGCGTGATCGCGAGATCACGAATCGGCAAACGGCTTTGGCAAATGTGGCACTCCTTTGGGAGCGCTATCGGGCCGAAGCAGTCATTGCGCCGCGTCCGCGGTGACGATGCAAAGGCAGGAATCCACGCACGATGCGGCTCGAGGTGGCTGGCCCCGGGCCGCATTCTAGTTTTGGGGTGTACTCAACTTCTTTCGCCACGGATTTGCGCGGATTCCACGGTTAACCTTCACAAGCGCAAAAAGACAGGTCTCGCCTTTCGCGGCGCAGTGACCTACGTCACCTTCGCAACGCTTGGCGAATCGATAACATGTCTCGATGAACCAGACTCTTTCGCGAACCGGGCTCTACTGGGTTGCGGGCGCGTATGCGGCGGTTGTGGCGCTGGCCACAGTGCTGGTCGTGGCGCGCTATCTGCAATATGTGACCCATCCGGCTGATGTTGCGCAGTACGGCGGGATGTGGGCTGGCGGCGACTTGATGCTGGAAGTGTTCATCTGCGGCCTGCTGCTGGTGGTGACATTTGTTTTCGTACTGGTGATTTTCAAGGACGAGAGCGCTTACACGGTATATTCGAAAGTTCTGCTCGGGCTGAGCCTGACCGCGCCGCTATCGGTCGGAATCATCGGCATTGACGCGGTCACCCAAGGGACGGGGTGGTTCGGCTCTGCGTGCATGTACCGCCTGTTTGCGTCGCCGCTGGTGATTATTGGGCTGGGAATGAGCCGCCTGTTCGCGCGATTTTCCCGGGCGAAGAGGCTGGTTTCCTACAGCCTGCTGATCGAGGGGCTGACCCTTGTCGGCATGCTCGCGTTGCTCGGAGGGCTCGAGCATTTCCACCTTGGTACTCCCTAAGTCTTTGCAGAAGTCAACTTGTTTCCCCGCGGACTAACGCCGAACGACACGGATCAACTCTTCACAACTGAGGCACTACCCTTTTAGTGCGAGCTTGATATTCGTCTTTTATTCGCCTAGACTGAGTCCACCGGAAAAGCAATGGCCGTTTACGAAATTATTTTTGATTTGGACTCAGTTTTCCAGAGTCTGCACTTCGCATTCACAAGGGACTCGGGACTAATGTTGGTTTCGCTATCCAGCGATTTTTCCTGAGAGAACATTTTGGCCACTTCCGACTACACAATCAGCACGCTTCCCGCAAATGTTGAGGCCGAGCGCTCGATTCTCGGCGCGATCCTGCTCGACAACTTTGCCTACAACCAGGCGGCGGAGCATCTGCGGATCGAAGATTTCTCGCTCGACTCGCACCGCCGGATTTATTCGCGCATGGTCGATCTGGCGGAGACGTCGCGGCCCATCGACATGATCACGCTGATCGAGGAACTCGACCGGCACAAGGATCTGCAGGCCATCGGCGACGTGGCGTATGTGTCGAGCCTGGTCGAGGGAGTTCCCGACCGGCCGAGCATCGAGCATTACGTCAAGATTGTGCGCGATAAGGCGTTGCTGCGAGGATTGATTTCCGCGTCGAGCACGGCGATCGCGCGGGCCTCGGACCAGTCGGATGCGGCCGAAGATGTGCTCAGCGACGCGGAAGCGGCCATCTTCCAACTCTCGGAAAAACGTATTGGCCGCGGCTTCATGGGCGTGCAGGAGATCGTCCGCGAAACCTTCGGGTCGGTGGACGCGCTGCTGCAGCGCGGCCAGCGCATCACTGGGCTGGCGACGCACTACACCGATCTCGACGAGATGACCAGCGGCTTGCAGCGATCCGATCTGGTGATCATCGCGGCGCGGCCTGCGATGGGCAAAACCGCATTCGCGATGAACATCGCCGAGAATGCCGCGGTGGAAGACCAGCAGGTGGTGGGAGTGTTCTCGCTGGAAATGTCGCGCGAAGCCCTGCTGATGCGCTTGTTGTGTTCGCAAGCGAGCGTCGACGCCCACAAGATGCGCACTGGTTCGCTGTGGCGGGACGACACGAAAAAAGTGGTGCGCGCGATGGAGCAACTGGCGCACGCGCCCATTTTCATCGACGACACTCCGGGAATCTCGTTGAGCGAGATGCGGGCCAAGGCGCGTCGGCTGAAGCAGTCGCAGGGCCGGCTGGATCTGATCATCGTGGACTACCTGCAGTTGATGTCAGGAGGCGGCAAGCGCTTTGAGAACCGCACCCAGGAAGTTTCGGCGATCTCGCGGGGGCTGAAGGCGCTGGCCAAAGAACTGAGCGTGCCGGTGGTTGCGCTGTCGCAGTTAAGCCGCGCGCCCGAGAGCCGCGGTGGCGATCACCGGCCCCAACTCGCCGATCTGCGCGAGTCGGGATCGATCGAGCAGGACGCCGATCTCGTCATGTTCATCTTCCGCGAAGAAATCTACAAGCAGGACGATCCCGAACTGCAAGGCCGCGCCGAGATCATTATTTCCAAGCAGCGCAACGGCCCCATTGGCAAAGTCAAAATGGCCTTCCTCAAACATTGCACCCGATTCGAGTCTCTCGCTGAAGGCGGAACCGCTTCCGAAGAGTAGTCCTGTCGGCCTACAGGAATCCCCCTAAGGGATACGGTAAGTGCTGTAGGAACTTGGGCTTGCGGTCTCCCAAGAAAACGACCAAGAGCCTGTGGAAAAGCTTGTGGATGGAAAAACCCGTTTTCGAGTTGCCGCACGGGAAGAGTGTGAAGCCGATCTCTGAATCACAATGTCTCCTGCTATAAAGCCATGACTAGTAACCAGTTATGCAATTCACGCAGGATTAACAATGGCGGGCTGGCAAGCGACACAGAACTTCTCCCGATTTGAGATTTGCACATTTTGAGGGTATGGCACTTTCGTTTGGGGCGGGAATTTTCGCGGGTTTGGCGCATTCCCAAACCTCGGACGCAGCGAAAGAAGCGATGGTGGAGATCGATTTCGGAGATAGATAAAGCCTTATTTCCGCCGCTGAAAAGGCGGCGAGCACTCGGGTATCGCCCAGCTGATAATCCTTATAAACGGTTGCGAAGAGTCCCGACTAACAGCCAGGATTGTTCGCAATGGGACAGCGATTCCCAACAATGAACAGCTTCGTTTGGGCCAGATCCCTCTCTTGAGAAAGATGCGCAGGCCGGGGATAATCCTCAAATTGGCGTCTAAGTTGCCAGAACAAGCGTGGGTCGAGACTAGGTATGTTCCTGCTTCTTCGCAATGCGCTTCGTCGGCTTCGCGAGACTCCCGGTTTTACTGCAACGGCCATAGTGACGCTCGCCGTGGGGATCGGGGCTTCGACGGCCATCTTCGCGGTTCTGGATGCGATGCTGCTGGAACCGTTGCCTTTCGCGCAGCCCGATCGGCTGGTTGCGGTGCTTTCCCAGCCGGACCGTGTTGATTCGATTCCGACGATGAAGGACTACTTGTCGCGCTCGATGACTTTCACGAGTCTGGGAGCGTATCGACAATGGTCGCCGGCTCAGAAGCCGACGAATGGTCCGGCGGCGAGCCCCATTCTTATCGTTTCGCAAGACTTCTTCGCGACTCTGGGAACGCGCTTCGAACTCGGTGGAAGCTGGGCAATCACGGGGAATGAACAGGACTGCTCTTCGCTGGCGGTGGTCAGCGGGGGTTACTGGAAGCGCCTGGGCGGAGGCAGCGCGCTCGGCAACAGAATGCTGAATCTGGAGGGACGAGACTTTCAGATCTCAGGAGTGCTGCCGCTGGAACAGCCGATTGAAGGATTGTACGCGCTGAATCAGCCCGAGGTCTTTGTTCAGATTGGGTGCGACAGCGAGGAACGTCCGACATCGCGAGGTGATATGAGTTTTGAATTGATAGGCAGGCTGCGGCCGGGGGTGACGCTGGGCCAGGCTAAGGCTGATCTCTCGCGCGTAGCGGAATCGCTGCGAAAGGATTACCCGAACGACTATGCATTTGGGAAACCGCCCCTGGTCGTTCCCTACATTGAATTGCTGGTAGGTTCGGAAACAAAGCCCGCTCTTCTCATGACCTTTGCCGCCTGCGGCTTGCTGCTGGCGATCGCTTGTGCCAACCTTGCGAGTCTGTTGCTTGCCCGCAACACGCGCCGGCGGGGTGAATTCGCGATCCGTGCAACCCTGGGCGCGACCCTTGGTCAACTCCTCAGGCAACTGGTGACCGAAAGCGCGGTACTGGTTAGCCTGGGCGCGATCGGTGGCGTCGCACTGGCGTTCCTTGTTCTGGCATTACTGAAGACGTCTACCGCCTTGCACCTGCCCCGATTGGCCCATGCTTCCATGAGCCCGGCGGTCGTGGTTTTCGTTATCGCAGTTTCCGCAGCGGTGACTTTCTTCCTCACGCTATTGCCGGCTTGGCGAACGCTGCGGCCCGTGCTCCTCTATGATCTTCAAAGTGGGGGACGACCTTCCGCCGGACGCAGCCTGCGATTCGCCAGACGGTCCCTTGTGGTTGCGCAACTGACTTTGACCGTGGTGCTGGTTGCCAGCGCGGGATGGATGATTGGCGGCGTGTATTTGCTGTTGCACCAGCCGCTCGGCTTTGCACCGGATCATCTGCTGATGGCGCATGCTGTGCTTGGCAGGTGGACGAAGGCCGAAGCACCCGGATTGGAATTGAAGTTGAGCGAGATCGCCGCCAGTCTGCGCCAACTGCCGGCCGTGGCTTCCGTTGCTCTGACCGATCATCAGCCACTGGGGCACGCAGTCAACCGGTACACCTTCTGTTCCGATGTGCATCCGGAACAATGCAAGCAGCAGGTGAATATCAATCCCAACTCTTACGCGATCAGCCCGGGGTACTTTTCAACCATTGGGCAATCCCTGCTTGAGGGCCGAGACTTCAATGCCGCAGATGATGGCCGCAACCAGGTTGCGATCGTCAATCAGGCTTTGGCGGCTCGAGAATGGCCGGGGCAAAGCGCTCTGGGACATCGCGTGCACACCGGCGAGATCCATACTCCCGCGGGCGACAATTGGGCGACGGTGGTGGGTGTGGCGGGCAATGTTCACAACTATGATCTGGTCTCGCAGCCAGGACCGGACCTATACATTCCGCGAGCCGAAGACCCGAGTGGGTACGCCAGACTGATTCTGAATGTGAGCGGGGACCCTGCGCTGCTCAAGAATGCGGTCCGGAGGAAGCTTAAAGCGCAATTCCCCGAGGCGGCGATATCCAGGGTCGAAACGATGTCGGAGGAGATGTCGAGCGAGGTTTCGCAACGCGCCTTCCTGATGCAGGTAGCGACGTCTTTCGGTGCGGTCGCCCTGTTTCTCGCGATACTGGGGGCGTACGCACTGCTCGCGTATGACGTGTCGCTGCGCGAAAAGGAAATCGGAATTCGCTTAGCACTTGGTTCTTCGCGGGACAGAGTCGTCAAGTTGCTGCTCTACGAGCAGGGCCGCTGGCTTATGGCGGGCACGGTCTTAGGGTTGGCCGGCGCGGTTGCCACTGGCTATGTCTTCCGTTCCCGATTCTATGGCATACGGTCTACATCGATGTCCGTCTTGCTAGGCTCTGCCTTGCTATTGCTTGGGCCAGCATTACTAGCGGTCGCGATACCTGCTCGCCGGGCCGCTCTTCAAGATCCCGCCGAAACACTCCGTCGAGAATGAGGCGTCAAGGCGGGGTGCCTGCTGCACATTCTGCAATCCAAAATCAGGCGGCCTGCGGGCTTGGGGTTCATGTCATTTCCCACAATCCGCTAACAAGGTTCGGTTATGGGCGGGGCAGAAGACGCTGGCGAGCGCTCTCGCCCGGAGCCGAGGGCGCTGTCCCCGGAAGGTCTGTTCTAGTTGCTGCTTTCGCGATTGGCACATTTTGATGGTGTGGTACTTTGGCCGGATCTTAGCGGTTTGCAAGAGGCACGGTTCGATCTGACCGCAACATAAATTGCCACGACTCATCGAATTGTTTTGTTCGCTTACTGAGTTGGACGCCCGGTTCGTGGGAGTCGGCTACGTCTGGGTGAGGGAGGCCAGATGGTTGGGGTCAATATCCTGGATTTGACGTTTCAGACCTCAGAAGCTATCTCTTAACTCGGTTGTGAAAGGGCTTGGCTTCAGCCGAGCCGCCCAGGCCCGCCAGGAATTGGCTCTAGCCCCTGAGGAAAACCATCTCCTCAGGGCTCATTATGAGTTAGCTCCTCAGAACGTACCTGGCCACCTCCGGAGTCAACCCGGCGAAACCCGATAAGTTGCGGTGAAATGAGCATTATAAACGGGAAAATCACCGGAATTCTCGGACCGCTGCCGTATACTGCCTAGCCGTCCCCTATGCCGCCCAGCCCAGCCCCAAAATCCCGCCTCGGCTACATCGACTGGATGCGCGGCCTCGCCTGCCTCCTGATGTTTCAAACTCACTGCTACGATTCCTGGCTCGGCGGCGCGGCCCGCCAAAGCCGTTTTTTCGTGGACTCGCAGTTGCTCGGGACTTTTCCCGCTCCGCTCTTCCTTTTTCTGGCAGGAATTTCCTTCGCCCTGGTCACCCACAAACTTCTCCGCCAAAACCTGCCTGCAGACCAAATCGCCCGCACCACCATCTGGCGCGGCGCAGAAATCTTCTGCTTCGGCCTCCTTTTCCGCCTTCAGGAGTACGCCGTTTCCTGGGGCTGGGCGCCCAAGAGCGACCTGTTCCGCGTTGACATCCTCAACACCATTGGCCTCTCGATCATGTTAATGGGAGTACTGTGCTGGCTGGTGCTGGCCCTTTCTTCGGCCGCAGAAAGAAAGTCGATGAGGGGACACGTTCCCTCGGCTGCACAACCGGCCCCGGATGCGGTCCGGCCCCCTGGAATGACTCACCGGCGACTCACTCTCATTCTGGCCGCTCTAGCCACAGCCATCCTCATCTCTGCTCTCACCCCGCTGCTCTGGACCACCTGGCGCCCGCGCTGGCTGCCCTGGCCGCTTGAGTCCTATATCAACGGCGTCCATAACCTCGGCACTCCGCAACCCTGGCTCTTCCCCATCTTTCCCTGGGCCGCCTTCGCCTTCGCCGGCCTGGCCGTGGGGTTCATCCTGCAATCCGAATGGACGCGCACCCGCCAGGCGCGGGTCTTTTTTCTTCTAGCCGGCGCGGGACTCGTTCTCATCGAACTCTCCCGCTGGCTCGATCGCCAGCCGCTCCAACTCTATCCCGTCTACGATTACTGGCACACCAGCCCGCAATTTTTTCTGATCCGCGTGGGCATGTTGCTGCTGATCCTGACCGCGACCTATGCCTGGTGCAGCTGGGGCGCCGGCCAATGGGGATTCAGCCCGCTCATCCAACTGGGCCAGGCATCGCTGCTGGTCTATTGGGTGCACATCGAATTTGTCTATGGCCGCGTCTCCATTCTTCCGAAGCATCGCCAGACAATCCTCGGCGCGTCCGCCGGGCTGCTGACAATTTTCTTAGCCATGCTGGCCCTGGCTTACATCCGCACCCACACCAAAGGCTGGATGAAGCAGCGCACCGGAAGCCACTCGCAGCCGGCAGCAGCAGCGACGTGAATTCCTCGGGCTTCCCCTGTGTCCTCGGTGGCGGGAGCGCTCATTGTACGTACAGCAGCGTGCTCGCTCCCGGCGCGGGAACCGGGGAGCCAGTCGGCGTAAGTGCTCCATTGGCCGCGATCGAATAGACCTGAATGCCGTGCGCGCCCGGCGCGTAGAGGAAATTTCCCGCAGAGTCGGTCGCCAGCGCGCCCGTGTTGATGGCGAATGGCGAGCCTGGGATCGGAGTCAGCACGCCGGTGGTCGCATCAATCGTGTAGCCGGAGACCGTGCCATCCTGCGAGTTGGAGACATAAAGAACATTATTCACCGTGGCCAGCGCAGTGGGCATGGTGCCGGTCGAAAACGGCGAGCCGGGCACTGCCGTCAGACCGCCCGTGGACGAATCAATCGCGAACCCCGCGATCTGGTTGGTGAACATCAGGTCGACGTAAACAAATTTTCCGCTGGAGTCGACCACAATTTGATACGGGTAGGTGTTGGTGGAACCGGCGACCGCGGGAAAAGGCGATCCGGCCACTGCCGTCAGCGCGCCCGTGGAATCGATGGTGTAGGCGAGCACGTTGCCCGGCGGCGTGATGTCGGAAGCAAAAAGATAGCGGTCGTACAAATCGACGGCGAGGAAAAGCTCCGTTCCCGAGGGGAACGGCGATCCGCTGAGCGCAGTAAGCGCGCCGCTGTTGGGGTCGGCATGCAGCGCGTCAATCTTGCCGGCATCGGCGACGTAGAGAACTTGTGCGTTGTTGTTGGCCGCAAGTGCACCGGACACGCTGACGACGACCAGATCGAAGGGCGAACCAGTGACCGTGGTGAGCGCGCCGCTGGACTGGTCGATCGTCCAGCCTTCGACCGGACCTCCGGACTGTAAGGCGGCATCGGAAGCATAAAGAAACGCGTTGTCGATCACAGCCATGCCCAGCATGCCCTGCGGACCGCTGGCCGAGGTCGGAGTGCCGAGCAGTCCCGTGGAAGCAGTGATGGGGAACGATGAGATTTGGCCGGTAATTCCCGACGTATACAAATACGAATTAAATTGCGCAGGACATTCGCCGGCCGGGTAGCACCCGCAACCTGAGGCCGCGGCGTTGCATACCACGCTGTGATTGCCCGATCCGCAACTGCTGAGCAGCAATGCCGGGCAAGAGATTAGGACTGCGAGAGCCGCAGCCGGGCGAACAGAAGTCGTAAGCATGGGCCCTCCTTCGAGCGGCCTCCGTTACCCCACATCATCGTAACGCAATCCCGGCGGGGGATGTAGACGACGCCGCGCTGGAGAATCTCCCGCAACACACGAGTAGATCCACGAATCAGCACGCTTCGTGGAAGGGCAGGACTTTAGTCGTGCCGCTCGCCTCACTTCCTCACCGGGCTTTAGCCCCTGAGGTCCCCGACCCTCAAGAACACGGCTGCACCGCAGGCAGTTGGACTCAATCTGTCACAATGGAGATGCATCCCGATGACTGCAACCCGGACGCCACCGGAAAGTTCCGCGCGGTCCCCATAGCGGTCGGCCCCGGGTGGCCCATCAAAGTCCGGTCTTGGCTTGAGTGCGGCAGTCCCTGCGCGCCGTCTCTTCTTTTCGTCGAGACCTGCCTGCTAGCCCTTCTCTTTCGGGATGGCACGAATGGGAAAGGCTCGACTTCGGGAAGGGCACGACTTCCAGTCGTGCCGCTAAGCGCCGATCAAAACGAACCGGCTTTAGCCGCCGGGGGCGGCCCCCCAAGCGCAACACGCCCAGAGGCGTCATCCCGAAGGCCCGCGCTTTCACCAGCGGGGCGAGGGATCTCGCGCCAAGCTAATCACCGGCGTACTATGCGGCACCCGCCCAACTATCGCATTGCGCTCTAGAAGAACTATGGATTCTCCATCTAAGCGGTGATTCCCGGTGCCCCATCTTTTTTGGTTTCTTGCAAAGGGTGGGCGTTCGACTGCGGGGAAGGATACTTTGATGTTTAAGCCGTGGGCATCCAAGGTGGCACTCCGAGCGGAGCACTAAAAAAAGCGAAAGCCCCGAGAGTCACTCGGGGCCTTCACCTACTGAACGGCGTTCGCCAAACGCTTATGAGTACTGACCGGCGCCTGCGAAATTCAATCCTACGCCCGCGGCATGGACAGTCCAAATTAGAAATTGCTAATGAAAAAAGGACACGGCCGAAGCCCTGCCCTAAAAAAATCCGTGCTGATCCGCGTCAATCCGTGGCGATGAAGTTCTAGTCTCTTACTCCATCCATAAACGCCCGCAACTTCCGCGAGCGGCTCGGATGCCGCAGCTTCCGCAGTGCCTTGGCTTCGATCTGGCGGATGCGTTCGCGCGTGACCGCGAAGCTCTGCCCGACTTCTTCCAGTGTGTGCTCCGAGCCGTCTTCCAGCCCGAAGCGCATCTTGATGACCTTTTCTTCGCGCGGGGTCAGCGTGCGCAGGACCTGTCCCGTCTGGTCCTTCAAATTCACGTTGATCACCGCCTCGGCCGGAGAAACCACCGCCCGGTCTTCAATGAAGTCGCCCAGGTGCGAATCTTCCTCTTCACCAATCGGCGTTTCCAGAGAAATCGGTTCCTGCGCGATCTTGAGCACCTTGCGCACTTTGGCCACAGGAATATCCATGCGCTTGGCGATCTCTTCCGACGTCGGCTCGCGTCCCAGTTCCTGCACCAGCTGCCGCGAGGTGCGGATCAGCTTGTTGATCGTCTCGATCATGTGCACTGGGATACGGATCGTACGCGCCTGGTCGGCAATCGCGCGGGTGATGGCCTGCCGGATCCACCACGTGGCATACGTCGAAAACTTGTAGCCACGGCGGTATTCGAATTTGTCCACCGCCTTCATCAGGCCGATGTTGCCTTCCTGAATCAGGTCGAGGAACTGCAGTCCGCGGTTGGTGTACTTTTTCGCAATCGAAACCACAAGACGCAGGTTGGCCTCGATCAGCTCGCGCTTGGCCTGCTCCGCGTCCATGTCGCCCTGGATGATCTCGCGCTGCGTGCGCTTGAGCTCCTGGAACAACACGCCGGTTTCGAGTTCGAGTTTTTCGACTTCGCCGCGAATCGCCCGCGCCTGCCGCCGGTATTCTTTCTTCTGCTCTTCGCTGCGCGTGGCCTCAGCCTTGCGTTCCAGGTTGTTGGCCTGGCGGTCGAGCGAGCGCATGCCGTCCACGGTTTTGTTGAGCCGCTCGATCAGCCGCTTGCGCTCGGCGTTCGTGAATCCGAGCTTGCGGAGGGCAATCGAAGTCGCCACGATCGCCCGCGCCAGCTTGCGCCGCGCCCGCCGGTGATCTTTCGGCTTCTTCGTTTTCGATACTTCTTTGAATTTTTCTTCGAGGACCTGAGCCTTTTTGTACAGCTTGGCCATGTCATCGATTTTTCCCGTGAACTCATTCAGCCGGTTCTGCAGGATCTCGTCGGTGATCTCTTCTTCATCGAAGGTGACCACTTCCTTGATCGAGCGGACGTTCTTCTTGAGGTCTTCGCCCAAAGTCAGCAGCTCGCGGATCACGATGGGCGACCGCGACAGCGCCTTGAGCACCCGGATTTGCCCGCGCTCGATGCGTTTGGCGATCTCGACTTCGCCTTCGCGCGTCAGCAGCGGCACGGTTCCCATCTCGCGCAGATACATGCGGACGGGATCGTTGGTTTTTTCCAGCGCTCCGGGGGTCAGGTCGAGTTCTACGTCCTCGCCTTCCTCGGATTCTTCGAATTTTTTATCGAGTCCGGCGGAAGGCAGTTTGGGGCCTTCCAGGACGTCGATGCCCTGCGTGTTGATCGTGGTCAGGAGATCATCAAGGTCTTCGGGACTGTGCACGTCATGCGGGATCAAATCGTTGACTTGATCGTAGGTGAGATATCCCTTTTCTTTTCCTGTGTCGATCAGCTTTTTTATATCGTCGTACTTGTCGTCAAGAGCCAATGGGTTTCCTTCAACTGTCGTGTACTTAAAGTGTCAACCGCGCTCCACTGGAGCGCGTGATAAAGTTCCTGCAAAGGTGGGAATCTGGGTTTAGCGGGATTGTGCCAGCTAGCACAAACTTACAGAGTTTAGCACACTTGTGCCTTCCGATCTATCGGTTGCCCGCCTGATTTCTGCTCCCGCCGCCGCGCAGCCCATTCCTACCCCATTCGATGCCCCAGGAAGCCTTTTCGTTTCAAGCACTTTTCCTGCTTTTTGCGCCCTTCAGGCCATCTTCGGCCAGGGCTGGATCGCGCAAGGCCCGGCTGATTCGCTCCAATTCCTGAAGCAGTTCGCGCAACCGGTCTTTATCGGCAGCTAAGGACGGATTCTTAAGCTCGCGTTGGACCTGCTCCTGCTCGCGTCGCAGGTGGATGCGCCGCAGGGCGCGCACCGAGGCTTCCACGATTTCGGCCGTCAGCTCTTCGTCCTCCTTCAGCAGGATGGAGGCCAGCATCTGGCGGTCGCTCTCGGTGGCCGGGATGTCGAGCACGTTCGCAATTTCCGGCCCGGCATTGAGCAGCGACTCGGCGAGGGATTCGGTGGCCAGGCCGCGGTGCAGGCCTTCGCTTTGCAGGACGTATTGCGCCTGAAGGGCGGGATCGAATTCCGCGTCTTTGGTGCGATCGGCTCCATCGCGGCCGGAAAGATGATCTTCGGCGGTCTGGATCTGCCGGACTGAGGCCAGGGCTCGAATGAGAACTTTTTCCGCGTCGGTGACTTGCGCCTCGACCCGGGCTTTGATGGCGGAAGAAGATCGCGTGGCGG